>Ga0116143_10000259_pt1 | contig 73257 bp, 55 predicted proteins | sample AD_UKC034_MetaG_FD_89745 | JGI IMG/M metagenome (GOLD analysis project Ga0116143, IMG submission 89745) | Active sludge microbial communities of municipal wastewater-treating anaerobic digesters from USA - AD_UKC034_MetaG | ecosystem: Engineered > Bioreactor > Anaerobic > Digestate | place: USA... | reverse complement strand
TTGAAGCTCTATTAAATTGGCTTGTTTGACCCGGAACAACCCATGTTTATAGAATTCACTACCACAATGACAAGAAAATAAAATTCGGTCGGTCTAAAAAATGACCTTACTCCCGAATTTCCCGAATTCAACACGCTTTTATCCGGAAAGCAGAAACCGGGCATTTGGAATTCCTGCTTTCCGGATTGGCGTGAATATTTAGTAACCCGGGTTTTGTGTCAGGGTTACAGTCCCGTCAGGCAATTTGGTGGCATCAATCTGGCGCTGCGGTACGGGGAAAAGGATATTGTGATCCTTAAAGGCAGCCCCTTTCAGATTGGCGCGTTTAGTAACCTCATAAGCCAGGTAGGCGTTGAGCGTTTCTTTGGCAATACCCCACCTCACCAAATCGAAAAAGCGTTGTCCTTCCATGCCCAATTCCAGGCGCCTTTCAAACCGGACCGCTTTCAATGCCATGGCCTTATCGGTCCAGGGTGCGGTATATTCGGCGATCACGTAATTGGCGGCCGGAGTACCGTCCGGGTTTTTGACAAAACCGTCGGGATTGGCGGCCCTTCGGCGGATCTGGTTGACATATTCGCGGCCTTTTTCCAGATTACCCAGTTCCACTTCGGCTTCGGCAGCCAGGAGGATGACATCGGCAAATCGGATAATCCGGGTATTATTGGCGGATAGCTGGCGGCTGGTGCCTTCGGTAAGGGTGCCTTCATTGGCCTTATAATAAACATTCTTTTTGGGAGAAAAGGGTCCGGCATAAGCCTGGTCCCTTATCCACGCCTTGCCAGGGTGGGGACCCCAATCCAGGTAAGGGATGCCGCGCCGGCCAACCGTCCAGTCCAACCTGGGATCCAGAGGGCCGGTATGGGGCGTAAAGGGCGCTGAACTTTCAATGCCCTGGTCGTTTTTCACCTCCTGGGCATTGTGGTTGTCCAGATAGGGAAGGCCGTCCTTGGTCTGGTAGGCATTTACCAGGTCCTGGGAAGGTTGATGATACCCGCAACAACCTCCCGGCTGGGTAGGGAGACCCCCGTGAGGGAAATTGAGGTTTTCTCCCAAACCGCCATTAAATCCCCTTCCGTTGTCATTCACCGAATACTGGGCGTCCAAAACGCTTTCCGAGTCCGTATTGCTGCCCTGGGTTTCAATTTTAAAATTATCATGGTATTTGGCCATGAGCGCATATTTGATCCCCTTGGTGGTCTTCCCGGAGCTGATGATCATATCCAGGAGGGCCTTCGCTTCCGTAAATTTTTTCTGGTACATGTACACTTTGGCAAGCATCACTCCGGCTGCCCATTTGTTTACCCGGCCCAGTTCCGCAAAGGTTTCGGGCAGATTGTCGAACCCGAATTTCAGATCGGCTTCCATTTCAGGCCACAATAACCGTTCATTCTTTTGATAATAATCGGTGGTCTTTTCATCGATCCATGGCAAACGGCCAAAAATGACCGTGGCATGAAAATAAAAAAGGCCGCGGAGGGTTCTTGCCTGACCCAGCAGGTTTTTAATTTCCGTATCGCTGAGCCCTTCCACGGAAGGCGTCAGGCGGATGACATCATTGCAACGGGCTACACCGTCATAACAAAAAGCCCAGCGGTCATTGAGTTTGGAATTATCGGCCGTGAGTTCATAACGTTCGATATTACTCCGGCTGCCCCCGACATCCGCTCCCTTTTGGCCATCATCGGAAGTGAGGCTGCCAAAAACCCAGTTGGAAAAAGTGTTCACATCCGCTCCCGCACTGGATCCGTTGCCATACATGGAACCATTGAGCCCGGCATAGGCTCCGATCAATATCCCATTGATGCCGGCCTTGGTTTTCAAGGCATCTTCACTGAATACCCCGACGGGTGGCCGGTCGAGAAAGTCTTTGTCCACGCAGGCATTCGTAAACAACATGGAAACTGCCAGCAGGAAATATATTTTATGATTTTTCATTTTTCTGAATTTATTGAATTTATAAATACGATCATGAGGTTCATTAAAAAACAAGATTAATTCCGGCCAGAAACTGCCTGGGGTTCGGAACCCTGCCGTGGTCAACACCCAAACCAATGTCCCCGCGACCCACGTCCAACAGGTCCGGGTCGGGGCCGGAATATTCGGTGATGGTGAACAAATTCTGCCCTTGCAGGTAGATCCTCAGGCTGCTTGCTCCCACGCGGTTGATGAATCCCTCGTTTAGTGTATAGCCCAGTTGCACCGTCTTTGCACGGAAATAGGATCCAGATTCCACAAAATAGGAATGGGGAACCGAGTTGCTGACGTTGTCGTTAGCGTCAAGTTTTGGCAGACTGGCATTCATGTTTTCAGGCGTCCAGCTGTCATAAAGCATTCTCCTGGACCGGTTGCCGGTGAAGCCATTCATATCCGTCCACCATTTGGTATTGTTATAGATCTGATTGCCATAATTCCAAAAAGTGAAAACGTTCAGGTCAAAGTTTTTATAGGCGACATCCACATTAAAGCCGGCCTGGAATTTGGGATGCGGGCTGCCTAAAAACGTCCGGTCATTGGCATTTACCGCACCGTTTCCATCCTGGTCTTTCAATTTCCAGCGACCCACCGCCTGCTGGGGCGAATTTTTATTTATCCCGGGCTGGGTTGGGGCCGCGGCGACTTCCTCCCCCGAATTGAAAAAGCCATTGGTCTCGTAACCATAAAACATGCCTATGGCCTGGCCTGTAAGCGTCCTGGAAACCGGGGAGTTCCGGGTGGTATTCGTAAAAAAGTCAACGCCGCTGCTCACTACCTTGTTTTTATAGGCCGTCATATTTACCGAGGCGGCATAATACCATTTGGCTGCCGCTTTACTTCTGTAAGTCAGCATGAGGTCAATCCCTTTGTTTTGGGAATTGCCAACATTGACAAAGGGTGCGGTAAAATCACCCTCCGCCCCGGGGCGTGGGATCTGGACCAGCAGGTCGGACGTTTTTTTATTGTATAGATCCAGGTTCATTTCAAAGCGGTGGTCAAAAAGGGCAAGGTCCAGTCCCAGGTTCAGGGTGGAGGTTTCCTCCCATTTGGAATTCAGGTTGCCTTTCCGGTCAAGGTCGTATCCGCTTACCGTAGAAGTATTGGTACCGGTGATGTCATAAAAGGAGCGTGCCGGATCAGAGCGGTAGAAACTGAACTGGTTGTTCCCGTCGATCTGATCGTTGCCGACCACCCCATATCCTGCACGGAGCTTGAGGCTGCTGATGAAGCGAATATCCTGCATAAAGTTTTCCTGTGATATTTTCCAGCCGGCGCTGATCGAAGGGAAATTGCCATAGCGGACATCGGGAGCAAACTTGCTGGAACCATCCCGGCGCAAAGTGGCATTGAGCAGGTATTTGCCTGCGAAAGCATAGTCAATCCGCCCAAATACGGAAAAGAGGGCTTCTTCCCCCAGGCTCGAAAAATTACCTTGTCCGACCGGATTTCCCCTGTCCAATACCCAGAACGATTCATCGGTGAACGGATAATATCCGGACCGGTTGCCGCCCAACTGTTCATTCTTATATTCCACAATTTCCGTCCCGGCGAGTACATTAAAACTGTGATTGCCGATTTGCTTTGCATAATTGAGGGTGTTGGTGAAAGTCGACCTGAACTGGTAGCCGCTTTGCAGGCTGTAGGTGGTCTGGAAGTTGCCCTCGGAATGTTCCGGATTCACATCCCGGAAAGCTTTGCTGAAATTGTTGTTGAAATCAATGCCGTAATTGCTTCTGAACAGGAGCCCTGTGATGAGGTCCGCCTCCGCATAAACGCTTCCGAGGATCCGGATATCTTTTTCAGTATTGTTTCGTTCACGGTAGAGTATAGCCACCGGGTTTGCCCCGTTTCCGGTTCCCGGCGCCTTCGATCCTGCGAAGTTGCCCATAATATCGTAGACGGGCACGATGGCCTGCATGCGGTAGGCATGGGACCAGGGGGCGCCTTCTCCATTGTCCGCGGACCCTTTCCTTTTCCGGAAGGACCCGAACAGGGTCTCTCCAAAACGGATGCGTTTCCCGAGTTTGAATTCCGAATTGGCGCGGGCACTGTAGCGGTCATAGAAGGTATATTTCTGTAAACCGTCTTCCGAATAATAACCCAGGCTGAGGTTGTAAATCGCCCGGTCGCTGCCGCCCGAGGCGCTCAGGTTATGGCTCTGGGCCGGAGCGGTCTGCGTGAGTTCCTTAAACCAGTCGGTGCCTTCCTTGTTGGCCCTCACTATTTGATAAAAGCCGTTTTGATCATAGACATACTTGGACGGATCCACGGCCGGGTTGCCTTCCAATAGACCGCCGGATGATCCCGCCAGGATATAATCCGGTATGACCGGACTCGCCCCTTTTCCATATTGAGGGGAGGAGGGAGCGATTCCCGCCCCCGCGGCCTGTTTCCAGAGGAGTTGTCCCAATTCTGCGGTATTCACCATATCCGGGTAGCGGATCACTTTGGAGACGCCGTAATAGCCGTCATAGGTGATGCGGGTTTTGTTTGGCACCCCTTTCTTGGTCGTGATGATAATGACCCCGCCGGCTCCCCTTGCGCCATATATCGCAGCGGAGGAAGCGTCTTTCAGAAAGTTGACGCTTTCAATGTCGTTGGGATTAAGGGAATTGGTCCCGTTGGTTTGGACCCCGTCAATGATGACCAGCGGTTCATTGCTGCCAAATGAACTGATCCCCCGAATCCGCACATATCCATTGCCCCCGGGCTGATTGGAGCCTGAAGACACTACCCCGGCCACCCGTCCCTGGAACATTTGCGTCAGGTCCGCCGCGGGTCTGGTGAGCATGCTCGGCACGTCAACGGATGCCACCGAACCGGTCAAATCCGCTTTTTTCTGGGTTCCGTAACCCACCACGATGATTTCCTGCAACTGGCTTGCCGATTGAAGGATGACCTCGATATGGCTCTGGTTCCCAACAACGATTTCCATTCTTTCAAACCCGACATAAGAAAAGATCAGGACCGTATTTTCTTCAGGGACCTGAATGGAAAAACGACCATCCACATCCGTAAGCGTTCCTGTGGTAGTCCCTTTCACCTGGACACTGGCCCCGATGAGTAATTCCCCCTGGTCGTCGGACACCGTACCCGTGACGGTTCGCTGTGCCAGCGCTGCCCCCAGACTAAGGTGGAGTAAAATCAATAAAGCGAATCGTTTTTTCATATATAAACTGTTTGTTTCGTGACACAACGGATTGAATATGAATGCCTGGCATGTTATTGCGGGCCGCGAGAAAAAAGGGTAAAGGGAAAAGGAATAAGGAATGTATTAAACCAGCCGGTAAAGATGGTATACGCTTCAGTATGAAAACCAGGTAATGGCTCAAATATTCAATTTGTTTTAAATATATAAAAGAATTGAATATTTCCACTGATTTAACCCATTTTGATATAAAATTCACTTTCCGTGTATCTGCTGTGATCCTAATCCAGAAAATCCCTGGTTCACTTCAGCGTTTTGCCAGTTTCAAAGCCATTCCTGTCCTTTTCCCGGGGTCCTCTGTATTTTATCGGACCCGGTTTGATAAGAGATGAATCCCATACTCTATCTTTGAAGCGGACAGGATCATAACCTGAATAATATTATCTTCATTTTGAACAAACAGTACTTCAAGCTCCTCGACCCATGAAAACCGTCTGCTTCATCAGACACGCCAAATCCAGCTGGGACCAGGCTGGACTTGCGGACATTGACCGTCCTCTGAACCTGAGAGGGAAGGTGACCGCTCCCCTGATGGCCAAGATACTCGCCGAAAGAGGCTTTAAACCGGACCTGATCATCAGTTCCACTGCCAAAAGGGCGCGTCAGACCGCCAAATATTTCAGAAAACAATACGGGATAAAAAAAGAGGAAATGCAGGTCGAACCTCTGATCTATGGAGGGGACGAACAAGCCATCTTCGACATCCTGCGCAAGCTGCCCGATACCGTGGATACCGTTTTTTTGTTCGGGCACAACCCGACCATGAATTACCTGGCCGCCCTTTTTTCCGAAGACCATATCCATGTGCCTACCTGCGGCATCCTGGTGGTCCAACTCAATATCCACTCCTGGAAAGACGTCCAGCCTGACCATACGGCGCTCAAACACTTTATCTATCCCAAACAATTCATGCCGGATGAAGGCGATGATTAGACTGGCTTTTCTGATCAGCCTGACCTGCCCGGCCGGTTCCTGTGGCGCCCACGAGCGAAAATTATCCAAAGAAGAATACCGGGACATCATCCTGGACCTCCAGGTGGCGGAAACCATCATCCTCAATTCCGTACTAACCAATAAAGACAGCCTGCGTTTTGTCTATCAGCAAAGGATCTGCGAGATCTATGGGTTTAAAGATATCGCCTCCCTCAAACAAAGCCTGCAGCCCCTGGAAGCCGATCCGGAGCTCATGCTCGAGATCACCAAAGAGATGACCAAAAGACTGGATCAGCTGGAGGATTCCTCCAATCTGTCGTTTGAATAAAGGACCGTCATACAAAATTTAATATTAACTTAATCTTTAATTTATGGGCCAACCCTAAGAATAGCCTTTAATTTACCACAAAAGTCAAAGTATGGAGACCAAAGCCAAGGTGCTGGTGGTGGACGATGAGGATGATATCCGGGAATTTTTAGCCTATAATCTGTCCAAAAACGGATACCAGGTGGAGGTCGCTGCAGATGGCCTGGAAGCCCTGAAGCTCGCCGAACGGTTTAATCCCCATATTTTTGTACTGGACATCATGATGCCTGGCATGTCCGGCGTGGAACTCTGCAGGAAAATACGCGCGAAACCGGAGTTTAAAGATGTCCTGATCACCATGCTCACCGCCCGGCAGGAAGACCAGACCCAGATCGAAGCGCTGAATGTAGGCGCCGACGATTACATCACCAAACCGCTGAAACCCTCCGTTTTTCTTAGCCGGATCAACGCGCTGCTCAGGCGCAGCGATATTAAAACCAATGAAAGCCTGAAGTTTGAAGACCTCGTCATCGATCCTTCAAGTTTTACCGTTTCCATCAAAGGGACACCCGTGGATTTACCCAAAAAGGAATTTGAGATCCTGCACCTGCTGGCATCCAAACCCGGAAAAGTTTTTGGCAGGAATGAAATCCTTGCCAAAATCTGGGGCAGGGAAGTGATCGTAGGGGACCGGACCATCGACGTCCATATCCGTAAACTCCGGGAAAAGATCGGGGACAAATATGTTCAGACCATTAAAGGGGTGGGCTATAAATTTGTCTTTTAAATGGAATGAAAAACATCACCCCCAGGCAATTGGCCATTTTGACCGGAGCCGTCGTCTGCGCGGCCGTCTATTTTAACCAATGGTTTTTTACCCAAATCCTGTACAGCGAGCAGCAAAATATCCTCCGCCTGGTCATTGCCCTGTTTACCGGCCTGATGGCCTATGGGGTCACCCGGTTTATTATAAACAAATACCTGGTTCCCAAAGTCAGGCATATTTACGAAATGATCCACCGTCCAAGCTCGACGGTAGATGCTCCAACTCAGATTTATCCGGACAAACCCTTGTTCCAACAAGTTGAAAAGGAAGTCTCCCAGTTCATCAAGTCCCAGAATAAGGAAATGAGCGCCCTGAGGGACCTGGAGCGTTACCGCCAGGACTTTGTCGGGAATGTGGCCCATGAACTGAAGACCCCTATCTTTAATATCCAGGGTTATGTCCATACCCTCCTTGACGGGGCTTTGACCGATCCGAAGGTCAATCAGCTTTATCTCCGGAAAACAGCGGAAAACACGGACCGCCTGATCAAAATCATCGAAGACCTCGACTCGATCTATAAGCTGGAATCGGACCAGCTTTCCCTGGAATGGGAAGAAATTGAAATGATCGGTTTTACGGAAGCCATGCTTCATGAAATGGAACTGATGGCCGCTGAGAAAAAAATTTCCCTGGATCTCAAGACGGAGACGGATCATGAAATCTGGGTTAAAGCGGATCCCGACTACCTGCGCCAGGTATTTGTCAATTTACTTGAAAATTCCATAAAATACGGCAATCCCGGAGGTCATACCACCATCAGCCTTCATGATCTTGGGGAGCAGGTGCTGGTGGAAGTGGCGGATGACGGCCCGGGTATAGAAGCCCGGCATCTGCGTCATATTTTCGACCGGTTTTACCGGGTCGATAAGGCCAGATCCCGTCAGGCAGGCGGAAGCGGCCTGGGCTTGTCCATCGTGAAACACATTGTGGAAGCACACGGGCAGCAGATCAAGGTCAGAAGCAGTCCGGGCAAAGGAACGGTTTTCAGTTTTACCCTTGCGGGCAAAGTGGAATGAGCTCCGTGCGAAGGTTAAGACTCAGGATTTAATCAGAGGGATGGGTCTTGGATAGTCGGTAAAATCCGGGTGATTTTGTGCATCGAGGGAATTGCCCGATCTCAGTTGATCCATGATCTTATCCCTCCACTGGAAAAAAGCAGGAAGGTCTTCTTTAGGCATGGGATCGGGATCCGGAAAGTTTTCCCGGAGATGGTTTACCTGCCTGCCGTTCTTCCAAAACCTGAAACAAACATGCGGGCCGGTGGCCAATCCGGATTGGCCGACATAACCTATGGTCTGCCCCTGGTTTACCCGGGTTCCGGGCCTTATGCCGCTTCCCAGTTTAGACATGTGCAGGTATTGGGTCTCATAGGTCTTGTCGTGTCTGATCTTAACATATAATCCATTGCCGCCTTTACGCTGGGCTTCTGTAACGGTTCCGTTAGCGACCGCCCGGATGGGCGAGCCGTGCCGGGCTGCATAATCGGTGCCCAGGTGAGGCCTGCGGTATTTCAAAATGGGATGGAGCCGGCTCGGATTGAAGCGGGAGGAAATATATCCGATCTCCACCGGGGATTTCAGAAAGGACTTTTTAGTCGGTGCGCCCTTCAGGTCAAAGAAACCCTTGTGTTTTGAGGTCTCATAATAGATGGCGTAATATTCTTTGTTTTCATTCTTAAAATAGGCGCCCGTAAGTTTCCCGATATCCACGATTTCCCCTTCGACGGCCCGGGTTTCATAGATGAGGCGGAAAGAATCACCCTGCTGGACGTGATAAAAATCCACCTGGCTGCCCAGGGCTTCCTCCATCAGGGAGATCAGTTGCAGGGTGGATCCCTGATCAGCCATGGCATTCCAGAGCGAACTTTCAATATGGCCTTCTTTAAAATGGGTGCTCGTGACGATGGGCCTCTGGACCACTTTGGCCTCCGGTTTTTCACCCAGCCCATAAATCACGAAGGACCAGGGATTGGGTTCATAAACAAAATAATCCGGTTTGCCGCAGGGTTGCCCGGAGACGAGGGCAAATTTTTTACCGGCCTGCAATTTATTGACTGAAAAAATATCTTTGGCGTGCTCGGAAATCTGGTGGATCAGGTCGCCGGGGATGCCGCAGTTGGAGAGAATTTTACCGAGATAATCGTTTCGAAGGATTTTACCTTCTTCAATGTGAAAAATGTTACTGTCAAAACCGTAGAGATAGACCGGTTCCACGCATTGTTCTTCCTGAATAGCCGGAGGCGCAGAGAGCTTTCCAAAACGGGCGGGAAATAAAAAGAAAGAACTGAAAAGGAGGAAACTGCAAAAGAGAAAAATACCATAACGTGTATGCGATGAGGCAAAACGATCCCCCTGATTCTGTCGATGACTAATCCGCACGGTCAAACAAGTTTTTGGTTAATAAATCAATTCGTTTCAGGGGATGCCCAAAAGAAAAAAACGCTGCCATGAAGACCGGGAAGCACACCAGCCATTTTTTAATGGACCCTCTTCCATTCACGCACTTTATGGCATCGTTTATGGGAACCCTTCTGGTCAAGCCCTGAAGTCCTAAAAGTAATTTAAAATCTTTATGAAACAAACAATTTAACATATAGCCTTTTTTCTCTTAATGGTCTCCCTGTGAATATTTTGACGACCTTCGTTTTAAGCATGTATACGGATCCCTTTTTTGTCCCGCCTAGCCTCAATTGCCGGGGAACCCTGGTGTCGCTGGAAAGGCCCGTACTACTGGGTATTCTCAACCTGACCACGGATTCATTTTATAAAGGTTCGAGGGCGATCCGGGAAGACGAGATCCTGGAGAAGGCAGGGCGGATGATCTCCGAAGGGGCCCGGTTTATTGACCTGGGTGCGATGTCCACAAGGCCGGGCGCCCCCGAACTGGAAGAAGAAGTTGAAAAGGAAAGGCTTCATCTGGCCTGTTCCTGCATCCGCTCCCGCTTTCCCGAAGTCCTCTTGTCCATCGATACCTACCGGGTTTCCGTGCTGGAAGCGATAGCCCCATATGGGATCCACCTGGTCAACGATGTCAGCGGGGGGGCGGGGGGAGAGATCTGGGACTGGGCCGCCCAGTATAAATTGCCTTATATCCTCATGCATATGAAAGGAACGCCGAGGACGATGAACAGTCTGGTGCAATACGATGACCTCATCCGCGAAGTGCTGGACTATTTTATCCAGCGGATTCCATTGCTGCTTAAAAAAGGAGTCCATGACCTTATTCTCGATCCCGGGTTCGGATTTGCCAAAACCGTGGACCAGAATTATGTTCTGCTGAAAAACCTTCACGTTTTTAAATTGCTGGAATTCCCCATCTTGGTCGGTTTGTCGAGAAAGTCCATGATTTGGAAAACGCTGGGCGTAACACCGGAGGACGCCCTGCATGGCACCACCGCCCTCCACATACAGGCCCTGAATGCCGGCGCCCGGCTGCTGAGGGTCCATGATGTGCGAGCCGCCAACGATACTATAAAAGTGTGGGAGAAATTGCAAGGGAGCGCCCCCGAAAACAGCTAAATTCGCCTTTTATGAAGTTAAAGAATACCATAGGACTCGTTCTCCATTCATGCCTGATTTTCGTTTGCACCGTTCAGCTGTACTCGCAAACCATCTATCTCCATTGCGGTAATCTGGTGAATGTAAATAGTGGTAAAGTAGAACCCGGAATGACCCTGGTGGTCGAACAGAAAAAAATCCGGGAGGTTCTGCATGGATATGTGGACCCTCCGGCTTCCGCCAAACTCATTGATCTCAAAGACAAGACCGTAATGCCAGGCTGGATCGATATGCATGTCCACATCGAGTCCGTGATCGAGCGCGGAAGTTATATCAACCGGTTTACGCTTTCCGAATCCGATGTGGCTTACCTGGCCGCTTCTTTTGGTGAAAAGACCCTCCTCGCCGGATTTACCACAGTCAGGGAACTGGGCGGAACAGGAGTGAACGTAGCCTATAAAAACGCGATTCTCAAAGGGCTGGCCACCGGGCCGAGGATATATACTTCCTTCAAGGCTATTTCCAGTACCGGTGGCCACGGCGACCAAACCTCCGGTGCAAAAAAAGGGATCTACAACGCTCCCGGCCCGGAATCGGGTGTGGCCAACAGCCCCGATGAATGCCGCAAAGCCGTGAGGCAAATGTTGAAAGACGGTGCGGATGTGATCAAAGTGACTGCTACCGGGGGGGTGACCAGCCTGACCAGAGACGGGAGCAGGCCTCAGTTTTCACAGGAAGAATTGAATGCCATCGTGGAGACGGCCCGGGATTATGGGGTTCATGTCGCCGCTCATGCCCACGGGGACGAGGGGATCCGCAGGGCCATCCTCGCGGGGGTAACCACCATAGAGCATGGTTCACAGATGACGGATTCCACCATGGATCTGCTGGTCCGGAAAGGAGTTTATTATGTGCCGACCCTGACCGCGGGCATGTCGGTGTCCGATTCTGCACGGATACCTGGTTTTTTTCCGGAAATGGTCCGCGTAAAAGCCATAGAAACCGGCAGATTGATCCGGAACGTATTTGAAAAACTGGTCAAAAAAGGCGCCCGGATCGCTTTCGGAACGGATGCCGGGGTATTTCCCCATGGCAAAAACGGCTTGGAATTCCAATACATGCACGAGCTCGGCATGAGCCCAATGGATTGCATCCGGGCGGCAACCGTCATCAATGCTTCCATCCTCGGCATATCGGACCAGACCGGGTCCCTGGAGGCCGGGAAGTTTGCAGACATTGTGGCCGTTGAAGGCGACGCGATGCGGGATTTCAACCGGATTCAGCAGGTCCGTTTTGTAATGAAAGAAGGCAGGATCTACAGGCATGATTGACAGGGTTAAACAGGGGTTAAGGCCTTCCGAACAGAAATTATTGAAGCCCGGGCTGCGTTAATAAATTAATGTCCATACCAGAAAAATATAAAGCCACTTTCAAGGGAAAGATATTCCGGGGCCTTTTGACCCTGGTCGTGGGTTGTATTTTGCTGATTTTGTTTCTGGCCCTGGTGATCCAGGCCCCTCCGGTACAAAATTGGGCAAGGACTAAGGCTGAAGTCTATTTGTCCGGGAAACTCGGCCAAGCCGTAACCATTGACCGCTTTTCCCTGGAATGGTTCAACCGCTTTATGGTAAGCGGTGTTCATGTATCCGATGCCCGCCAGGACACCCTGGTTCATATCGATCGATTTGCGGTGGACCTCAATATGGCGATCACTTCACTGCTGCGTAAAGATTTCCGTTTCAAAGGGGCCTTTCTGGAAGGGCTGACCCTCAAGGACCTTCAATACGAAGGAGATTCCCTGAGTTCCCTGGAGCAGGCACTTCGGAAACTAAACCTGAAGTCAGGAGGCAAAAAATCCGGGGGAGGCGGCATTTCCCTGGACCTGGAGTCCCTGGCTCTCCGAAGAATTCATTTTATCCAGGATTCCCCGAATTCCACTTCAGATATATACCTTGACGACGCTGCGATAAATGTCGATCTCCTTGATCTCAAAAACAAAAGGTTTGAAATAGACCGGATCGTCCTGACCAGGCCAAGCATCAGCTTGAGCTCCAAAGGGCCTAAAACCAAAAGCAAAGCCTTCAAATGGATAGAAGACTCCCTGCTCACGGTAAAGATCAGGGAATTGAGCATAAGGGACGGACGCTTCGATCGCTACGATATAAAACCGGTGGTTTCCTGGCAGGCCGTCACCAATCATCTCCAGGACATCAGCCTTGAAGTCGAAAGCCTCAGCTTATCCCAGGGCCGGCTGGAAGGGACCCTGGGTAAACTGACAGCCCTGAATCCGCAACAAATGGGCATCCGCAACCTGAGCGCGGGATCCATTGTTGTGGACTATCAAACCATACAGCTCAACGGCCTGGATCTGCAAACCCGGGACAGCCGCCTGAAGGACAGCATCCAGCTCCATTTTAAGGGTTTTGAAAACTTTGCGCGTTTTGAAGATGAGGTAAAATGGAAAATGGTTTTAAACGGTTCCAGTTTGTCGGTGTCGGAGCTGCTCGAATGGCTGCCTTCCCTTAAAAAGAACCGGTTTCTCCAGGCCAATTCCGCCAAAAAACTGGAGATGGACGGATTGCTCACCGGCTCGATCAATGACCTGAAGGGTTCAAAAGTGGTTTTAAAAATCGGAAATACCCTGAGTCTGAATGGAGATTTTGACCTCAACAACGTGACCATTCCGGGAGAAAGTTTTTTGTCCCTGCGATTAAAAAACCTGCAGACGGATATGGCCTCCCTCAGGCAGCTCCTGCCCGCAAATGAAAAGCTGGCCAATTTTGATAAATTAGGCAAGCTTCGCTTCCGGGGAAACTTTGACGGCTCCCTGGCGGACTTTGTGGCCTACGGGGTCTTGCAAACCGACATCGGTTCGTCCAGGATGGATATGCGTCTGAATACCCGGAAAGGGGCAGAGGTGGCCAGTTATTCCGGAGAAATCGACCTGATTGATTTTGATCTTGGGAAATGGGCTGAAAACGAGGAATTGGGAAAAACCAGCTTGAAAGCCAAAATTACGGATGGGAAAGGCTTGACTGCCGCGACCGCCGAAGCCACGCTGGAAGCCGTCGTCAGCCAACTGGACTTTAAAAAGTACGCTTATAAAGACATCACCTTTGACGGTCATCTCAATCAAAAACTGCTGGACGGGAAACTGATTCTGCGGGATGCCAATGCAGACCTGGCGTTTATCGGAAAAATTGATTTTACCAATACCCAACCTGCCTACAATTTCACAGCGGAAATCAGCCAACTGGACCTTTACCGGTTGAACATTTCCAAGAAGCCCCTGGCTTTTTCGGGCAATACGGAAATTTCCATGATCGGGCGGAATTTCGATGAACTCATTGGCAAGGTGGATTTGGACCAGGTCATCATCCAGGTGGATTCCGTACCGGTCCTGCTTCAAAACATGGAGGTGGATGCCGACCGCAGCGCGGACGGAACCCGGGGCATCACGGTCCATTCGGACTGGATCGATGGTGAACTCAGAGGGAACTACCTGATTAAAAACATTTGGCCGGCTCTAAACCAACAATTGAAAAACCAATTCCCCGATTTCTTAAAATCCCTGCCTATCCAGGAAGCCCTGAAACAGAATCCGGATTCGGTGATTTCCTGTTCCTATGACTTTACGCTGGATGTAAAGGATTTAAGGGGATTGAGCAGGATCCTGAAACAGGATATGGAAGCCTCACAACCATTCCGTCTTAAAGGATCCGTCCATTCGGCTCAAAAATATATGGTGGCCAACTGGAATATCGTCGATTTCAGGTGGAAAGACTTTAAAGTATTCAATGCCATTGGCAGGCTGGAAGCAAAAGGGGCCGTGGCCTATACCACCTCCCTGATCGATTCGATCTACAGCGGCAACTTCAGAATACCCCAATTGGTATTGACCGCTGACCTTTCTTACAATCTGCTGAATTTTTCCATCCGTACCCCGGAAGTGTCCAAATTGCTCAATAACGTCTCGCTCAACGGGGCGATCCGCCTGATCGATTCCTCCTGGCATTTGTCCCTGGCTCCTTCCAATCTTTCTTTCATGGACAAAAACTGGAGCATTCTGCCAAACAATGAAATTGTGTACCGCCCCGGATATCTCCGCACGCAGAATCTGAGGTTTGAACACGGTACCGAACGGATTGAAATCGTCAGCAGGGACAACAAAGGCCTCCGGGTCCAGTTTACGGATTTTGACATCAACTGGGTAAATTCCTTCAATCCCGTAAAAGCCTGGGATGCCGGAGGAAGGCTGGACCTTAACGCGGAAATCGCGGATGTATTCACTTTCCGTGGGGTGCGGTTATCCGGAAGGGTCGATTCCTTTTATATCAACGACACCTATTTTGGCCTGCTTGACCTCAATCTTTATAATGTAAATACCAATCAGCCTTTTAACCTGAGCGTGGCTTTGCTGGACGGCTCCAGGCAGCTGATGGGGGAAGGTTTTTTTGACCCTTCGGGGAAAAATTCAAACGGGGTAAAAAACAATTACCAGTTCAAGGTACTTTTCAAGGATTTCCCATTGAAGTTGTTTGAGTTCATGATCGACGACATCGTGGACCAGACCCGCGGCAACATCGTAGGAACTTTTGAGATCAATAAGGTGGGCGGGAAACCGGAGTTTAAAGGACGGGTAAATATCGGCGATGGCTCCCTCAAGATCAATTACCTCGGAACCAGTTTCCAGATCGGCAACCAGCCCGTGACCATCACGAATAATTTGATCGATGCCTCGGGGGTTAGCCTGAGGGACGAACTTGGCAACACCGGTACCATCCAGGGAGGTATTGAACATGACCGGTTCAACCGGTTCAGATTAAATGCCGGGATCCGTTCAAACCGTTTCCTCGTACTTAAGACCACAAAAGTTCAGAACCCGGACTATTACGGGACCGTGGTCGGCAATGTGAATGCCCGTTTTACCGGTCCCTTCAACCGGATTGACATCGATGTGCAGGGGACCACGGCGAGGCCCACGGTCCTTTATATCCCGATCAGCCAGACTACCGAAATCACCAGCGAACGACTGGTCAAATTCAGGCCCGTCCAGGCCTCGACCGCCAGCGAAACCCAGGAGCCGCGCGTGGTGGCGGCCAACGGTCTTTCGGTGAGCATTGACCTCACCGTAAATGACGATGCGGAAATCTCCCTCATTTTTGACGAAAAAAGAGGGGACATCCTGAAAGGCCGGGGCAACGGTGACCTTCAAATGCGGTTCGAACGGAACGGAGACATTGCCATGTTTGGCAATTACGAAGTGGAACAGGGTGAGTACCTCTTTACCTTGCTCGGGGTGGTGAATAAACCATTCGTGATCCGGCAGGGGGGCACCATCCGATGGGACGGCAGCCCCACCGATGCGGACATCAATCTGGATGCGGATTACAAAGGGCTTACCTCGAGCCTGATTAACCTGCTCCCCGAATATGAAAATGCCATTGAAAGCGCAGAACTCCGCACCCAGTCTGCCGTCGACCTGAGCATGCATTTATTCGGCAAACTCTTTAAGCCTGAAATCAGTTTCGGACTGGACATCCCCAACCTCACCGGCAACCTCAGGAATATTGTGGACAATAAACTCAACCTCCTCAAATCCGATCAAAACGCGTTGAACCAGCAAGTGCTCGGGCTGATGGTCTGGGGAAGTTTCCTCCCGCCCAACCAACTCGTTGCTTCAAGCGGGGTGATCGGATCCACGATCAACAATCTTTCCCAGTTTATATCAAACCAGCTGTCCATCCTGGTGGAAAATGCCTTAAAAGAATTGGTCGCGGACAACGCGGTGATTTCCGGTTTCGATTTCGACGTAAATTATTACAATAACAATAACGCGATCGATATCAACAACCTTTCCGTTTTCGATGAAGTGGCGATCAGTCTTGGTCCCCGTTTTTTTGAGGACCGTCTCAGCGTTGGCGTAGGGGCCAATTTTATAAACAGCACCCTGTTCAACCGGCTGATCACTCCCCATTTTGAGGTTGAATATGCCCTGACCAGGGACCGCAGGCTCAAAATAAGGGCTTATGCCAAAAAGGATGACATCAACCAGGGGCAGTTGCGGGACCGGATAGGAGGAGGTTTGAGCTGGCGGAAGGAATTTGATTCCATCCGGGAGTTCAAACAAAAACTGAAAGACGATCTCAACCAGAGAGGACCGGCTTCCGATCTTTAGTTCATGCGGATTTAAGGGCTTCCCAGAGGATTTCCACGGGATGAAATGCTTTCCTGGCCGTGCCATCCAAAATCTGGTGCCTGCAACTGGTACCGGCAGCCACAACCCGGGTCTCCGGAGATGCGGCACGGACCGCCGGGAATAAAACCAGTTCACCAATCTGCATGGACAGAGAATAATGTTCCGTCTCATATCCAAAACTTCCCGCCATGCCGCAACATCCGGAAGCTATGGTTGACACCGAATGGCCTGCGGGCAAACCCAGCAGGAAGGAGGTGTATTCCATTTTTGAAAGGGCTTTCTGATGGCAATGACCATGGATCAGGAGGATCCTGGGGGTCTGGTCAAAATCCTGCCCGCTGATATTTCCCTTCTGCATTTCATGGAAAAGGAACTCTTCGATGGTAAAACAGTGGGCCGCCAGGGCTTCTGCTTTGGCCTGTTCCGCCCCCCGAAACAATTTAGGAAATTCATCCCGGAAACTGAGTATTGCCGAGGGTTCAAGCCCCACCACCTGGTGTGTGGGTATAAATTCCGACAGGACTCGGAGATTCCAGGCAGCCAGTTTTTTAGCCTCGGGGAGGAGGCCCTTCGAAAACTGGGCCCTGCCGCTGGAACGGTGTTTTGCAAATCGCACGGGAAAACCCAGGCGGTCCAATAAAAGGATCGCCTTGATTCCGGCCTGCACGTCGTACCGGTTGGTAAATTCATCAATAAAAAACAAAACCGGTTGTTTGCCGGAAGATGCCGAAGGTTTGAACCTACTGGTCCATTGTCTCAGGCTATGGCTGCCCAGGGCGGGAAGGCTGCGGTCCGGATGTATCCCGATCCATTTTTTCAGGATACGGTTGTTTTGGATTTTGTTTGCCAAAACGGGCATCAAACCGGCTACCGAGTTTATATGGTCAATTCCGCCGAACAACATGGAACGCCAGGGGAGGCCCTTCTTCATCCGGTATTGGTGGGTAAATTCGGCCTTGAGCAGGGTCATATCCACATTGGAAGGGCATTCGTTGCGACAACCCTTGCAGGACAGGCAGAGGTCCAGGATTTCCTTCACCGAATCCATATCCCGGATGGAAGACAAGGATGGATCGCTGTAAAAGGCGGTCAGGGCGTTGGCGCGCGCACGGGTGGTGTCCTTTTCGAGTCGGGTGGCCATAAAACTGGGGCACATGGTCCCTCCCATGGAGGCCTGTTTACGGCAGTCGGCGGACCCGGAACACCTGGCCGAGGCATGAAAAAATCCCCCCTGTCCACTGAAATCAAACTGGGTTTCCGGCTCTTTTCCTGCCCTTTCATAGGTATACCTCAGGTCCTCATCTATTCTTGGAGCATGAACGATCTTACCCGGATTAAAAATGTAATGCGGGTCCCAGGTTTCCTTGATCCGGATAAAAAGTTCATAGTTTTTCTGCCCCATCACGAGGGGAATGAATTCCCCCCGAAGGCGGCCATCTCCATGCTCTCCGCTGAGCGATCCGCCGTATTTTTTCACCAGGCGGGCACTGTCTTCGCAGATGGCCCTGAATTCCTTTACTTCTTCCGGGTCGTGCATGTCCAGGACCGGCCGGAGGTGCAATTCACCCGCCCCGGCGTGCGCATAATACAGGGGTTTTTGACCATATGTTTCCATCAGCGCAGCGAATTCCTCGATGTAGGCGGGAAGATCTTCGAGTGCTACGGCAGTGTCTTCTATACATTCAATGGCCCTGGCTTTTCCTTCCATATTGGCCAATAAGCCCAAACCCGCTTTGCGGAGGTCCCAGACCTTTTTGGTTTCCGGGGACCTTACAATGGGCCAGGCATAACCGAAGGAGAGGGATTTGAGTTCTTCGATCAACTCCCGGGCCTGATGTTCAATCTCCTCCTGGTGGTTACCCCTGAATTCAACCATGAGCAAGGCCTCCGGGTCCCCGTCCACAAAGAATTTATATGTCTTGTACACTTCGTGGCCATCCGTGCATTTCAGGATCACGCGGTCCATCAGTTCGCAGGCAAAAGGACGGTGCTTCATAATGGCCACCACCGCCTTCATGCATTCGTGTATGGAATGGAAATGGGGTACCACGATCAGGTTAAAGGGCGGGGGAGGGTCCACCAGTTTCAGGGTCAGTTCAGTGACCATCACCAGGGTGCCTTCCGATCCACAGATCAGGCGGGTCAGGTCGACCTGTCCTTTTTCCAGTTCGTTCAGGACCATATCCACCGCGTAACCCGTATTGCGGCGGTGGATGTTTTTTTTCGGAAACTGGCTCCGGATCTCATGAACGGTTTCTTCGTGGCCGAGTTCATCCAGAACGTGGTCATACACTTTTTTTTCAAGACCGGTTTTCCGGTTCACTTCCTCAGGGCGGATGGATCGGAATACCGCTTCGCTCCCGTCGCTGAGCAGGGCTTTTATTTCCAGCACATAATCCCTGGTGGTGCCGTATACAATCGAATTGGCCCCGCAGGAATTGTTGCCCACCATTCCGCCGATCATAGCTCGGTTTGCCGTGGCCGTTTCCGGAGGGAAAAACAAAGCAAGGGGAGCCAGGACCTGGTTCAATTTGTCCCGGACCATACCCGGCTGCACCCTGACCCATTTTTCCTCCTTGTTGATTTCGAGAACCTGGTTTAAATGGGCGGAGAAATCGACCACGATGCCCTCCCCGACACATTGGCCGGCCAGGGAAGTCCCTGCGGTCCTTGGAATAAGGCTGGTTTTATTTTCATGGGCAAACCGGATCAGTTTTTTCAGGTCGTCCACGGATTTTGGAAGGGCGATGGCGGCGGGTAATTTCCGGTATACGGAGGCGTCCGTAGCGTAAATGGTCCGGTTGGTTTCGTCCCAGGAAAGCGATCCTTCCAGGGAGGCTAGCAGCGCCTTGAGATTCTCCTCATTCATGAATGCAATTCTAATACAATTGGAGCGGTAAAAATAACTTTAGCTGCTCAATCCCTTCCGGGAATGCTTAGTTTTGCGGCGACTTTAAACCAAATCAATGAACGAAACCAGGCAGATTGTGATCGCAGGTGCCGGCGGGATAGGCAGAGCCGTAGCGCTCATGCTTGCGGATCATTACGGGGACGGGCTCCGTGTCTTTATCGGAGATCAAAATCCCAGGGCCTGCGAAAGCGCCTTACAATGGTTGCGATCCGGCCAGGTGAATACGGAACAGGTCAAAACCTTCTCCATGCCTGCGGCGGGGAGCAATGAAGAGATGGATTCCATCCTGAGATCGAGCAGTATTGTACTCGATTGTCTACCCGGCACCCAGGCGCCCCGCATCGCCCGGCTGGCCCGGCAATTCAACCTGCATTACGTAAACCTCACTGAATATGTAAAGGAAACGGAAGAAGTGATCCGGATCGCCCAGGGGGCGGATACCGCCTTTGTACTGCAAACCGGACTGGCGCCCGGATTTATCGATATCCTTGCGCACCGGCTTTACCTGGATCTCTTCAGGGAATACCCCGTGGAAAAGGCGGATAAGATCGTTATGCGGGTAGGGGCCCTGCCGTTGAATTGCCGGGACCCTCATTTTTACGGATTTACCTGGAGCCCCGTGGGAGTGGCTACGGAATACCTGGAAGATTGTGTGGTCATCCGCAATTACCAGAAAACCCTGGTGCCGGCGCTGTCTTCAAGGGAGCGGCTGATCATCGACGGCATTCATTTTGAAGCGGACCTCACTTCCGGGGGGGCCGCCGACCTGCCCGATTTTTTCAAAGGAAAATTGGCGGAACTGGATTATAAAACCCTTCGATTCCCGGGCCATTACGACTGGGTCAAGATCTCGGCATCCACCATTCCTCAAAACCGGAATAAAATCGATGAATTGCAGCGCATCATGCTGGAAAACATACCGATGGTGGAGGAAGATTTTGTTTTGATCTACAGTTCCGCCCAGGGCAGGGATGCCAACAATACCCTTTGGCTGAATGAAAGGTCTTATTGGATCAACCAGATCAACTGGGGCGAGCTCAAGTTAAAGGCGATCCAGGCCACCACGGCCGCTCCGATGGCGGAAATCGCCAGGATGCTGTTGACGGAAAACTGGAAAGGCCCGGTATTCCAAAGCCAGATCGACCCCTACCGCTTTATGGAAGGGCCCTTCGTGACCCGGGTTTACGCAAAATAGGAGAGTCTGTTTATTTGCAATTGATCACGATGGGCTGCATCTTGATCACATTGCTTTTATGTCCGGCCCGGTCTTCAATATAAATGCTGTAGGTCACGGTATCCGTGGTGGGTTTGTCCGGGATGCTGCAGGGATCGGCATTGGGGTAATAACAGCAGACGTTGAACAGGGTAGTATGAAGGATCGTAATGGTTCCGGAAACCCCGTTGGCCACCCCTTTTTGCGGGATCAGAGGCATGCTGTAGGTCACCAGCATTCCATCCCGGTCATCCTCCATAAAAATATTCGCTTTGTTTTGTTCGTCTCCGATATCCCCGTCCCCGTCTGTGAAGGCAATCCGGATGTACAGGGAATCGTCCCGGGCCCTGCCCTGATCGACCACGGTCTTGTTGACCCCTTCAAAACTGATTTCAGGGATGATCGGATAATCCGGCGCAATGATGCAGGCCTGGATCAGGACGACCACCAGGAATAAGGTCAGAAAGAGGATTCGTTTTCCCATCATGAACAGGTAAATATCCGGGTTTTTTGGTTCACGTACCGGCTTTGGCCTGGCATATTTTTACGATCATTGCAGCATGCATTGGGAAACGGAACGGAAGGGGATCATGGACCTTATCCGGCTTGGGGGCTTCGTGTTTGATGAGCTTGCCCTGAGGTTGTACGAAGCCCAGTATGCCTTTAACCCGGTCTACAGGGCATACCTTGACCTGCTTTATGGCAGTGCGCCTGCCGTCAATACTTGCGAAGAAATCCCCTGCCTGCCCATCGAGTTTTTTAAAACCAAAGAAGTCCGGACCGGTTCCTACAATCCATCCCTGGTATTTGAAAGCAGCGCCACCACAGGCCAGCAAAGAAGCCGGCATTTCCTCCGGGAACCCGGTTGGTATCATGAAATGGCCTCTGTTTGTTTTAGCCATATCTTCGGTCAGCAGCCTGGCCAATTCAGGCACCTCGCAGTCCTTCCATCCTATGCGGAAAATCAAGCGTCGTCCCTGCTGTATATGCTGGATCAATTCATGAAGAGGGGCCAGGGGGGGTATTATCACTCCGATCCTGCAGGTTTAAGCGTCGAACTGGAGAAAACCATAAAAGAACCAACGATTCTCTGGGGGGTGAGTTATGCGCTATACAACTGGCCCATGCGCTTGCAGCTTTCCGGGGATACCCTCGTCATGGAAACCGGCGGGATGAAAGGCAGGGAAAAAGAAATGACCCGGCAGGAACTTCATCAAAAGATCATGGAAAATTTTGGCGTGACCTCGGTCTGTTCGGAATACGGGATGACTGAATTGATGTCCCAGGCCTATGCGCTTTCGGAGGGGTTATTTGTTCCGGGCCCCTGCATGAGGGTGGTTCCCCGGCAGATCAACGATCCGCTCAGCAGGGAACAGCCTGGGCAGCAGGCCGCCTTAAACATCATCGACCTCGCCAATGTGGATTCCTGCGCTTTTATTGCGACTGATGACCTCGGCCGGGTTTACGGGGACGGCCGGTTTGAAGTGCTGGGCAGGTTGGACCGCAGCGATATCAGGGGCTGTAATTTGTTATTGGCCTGAGAAGGTTCAAAGAAATCCCTAGGAACGCTTATTCTCCGGCAATGCCATCATAGATCCATTCCGCCAGCGCCTGGCGGTTGGAGGAGATCAGGAGCCTTTTATGATCCATCGTGTTCTGTATATTGCCCAGTTCCATAAAAATGGTTGAAGGGATGGTGTTGCGCATGACAAACAGGTTCCGGCTGCTGATGGTGCCGTTGTAACTCCTGCCCGCCAGGTCCTGGTATTTGTTATCCAGGGTTTTCTGAATCTTCCGGGCGATTTCCAGCGAATGTTTATTGTCTTCCTGGTAATAAAAATAGACGTCTTTCCGAAGGTCCTTGTGTTGTGAATCGACATGGATATGGATGGCTACCTGATCCTTCTCGGCAATGCCTTGTTTGCGGTGCATCCGGTACAGGTCATTCACGGCATCGGTAGTCTGGGTAAGGCGCAGGCGCTGGTTCAATACCAGGGGGTAACCCGTAATGCATTTTTCATCCTTGTCCATGGGCAGGTACATATTATTTCGGATGCCGTCGTTTGGGTCCTGTACGATCATGTGTACGGTTGCACCCCGTTCCATCAGTTTTCTGGCCAGTCGGAGGGTCACATCATAGGCGTATTCGTCTTCGCAAAGCGTCATGTTCTGGCCCTGGTACATGGTGCCCGGGTCAGGTCCCCCATGACCGCTGACCAGGTAGAATACTTTATTTTTCAGGAGTTCGCTTTCGATCCGGATCTCCTTAAAATCTGGTCCGAAGAGCGGAACGGTACGGGTACGCAGCCCTGCTTTTTCGCTGACCGCGGGTTCAAGATTGGAAGTGGTCTCGGCGGTAGATTCCAGGTCATTTTCTACTTTGACCGTTTCAGGCTTGCTGTTCACGCTCTTTACTGAAGGGCTTGCCGCCGGCTTGACGGCGGATGCCGGTTTCGCAGAACTCACCGCAAGGGTAGTCCGCACGGAAGCGGAAGAGGACTTCATCGCCGATCCCGATGAACAATTCAGTTCATGATAAGGGATCCATACCAATTTGCTCTGGTTGTAAGGCAATTTTCTAAGCTTATTGGTATAAACGGTTTTGTTGTAATTGATAATTCTAACCACCGTTGACTTGTCAATACCCGGAACGGAAGTGCTTACACTTTTCCCATTGAACGGCATGAGCAGGACCGGAAGCCTATAGGTCCGGTCAAGGAGCAATTTGTTTATATCCTTCAACTGGTTGATTTGTTTAAACTGGTTGATATTGCAACTGTTGGCGGGAAGCTGGTACCGCCTGAACAGGGAATACAGACCATCCCCGCTTTTAATCTTGACACTGATATAATTTTCAGCAATAAGCGGGGAATAAGCCGATAATAGCATAAAAATGCCGATAATCTGGGCCTTACCTTTTGGGTAGATACACTGTTTCATGGGACAAAGAATTGTTAAACAAATATAAACAAATGTATTTATTGTGTAATATATAAGACAATTAAGATGCCACTTTTTCTTAATTTTAATCGACTTGGTATAAAATACTGTTAATTTTGCCCGAGAAGAAAAATAATGCTGAGAGAGGTCTTTGGATTATTGGGAAAGGATTTTAAAAGTGAATTGCGCAATAAGCAGGCTCTGACTTCGATCAGTTTGTACTTGTTTTCCATCATTCTGGTGCTGTACTATTCCCTGATGAGGGTGGAACGAATGACCTGGACCGGACTGTTGTGGATTGTACTTATATTCCTGTCAATCAATACGGTACAAGGCTGTTTCAGCCGGGAAGTGAAACAAAGGCACTGGTATATTTATACCCTGGCCAGGCCTTTGTCCGTTTATTTTTCCAAAGTCCTCTACAACCTGATCCTCCTGCTCGGGCTCAATGCCCTGGCTATTCTTCTGATCGGTTTGTTTTTTACCCTTCCCGTTACCCATTGGCCCTTGTTCATTTTAACTATGGTATTGAGTACCAGTGGAATATCCTTGATTTTTACCTTTATTTCCCTGATTACTGCCAAGTCCGGGGACCAGGCGGTGGTGATGACCATATTGGCTACCCCTCTTATTTTCCCGATCCTCATGGCAGGCAGTCGTCTGTGCCTCGTGGCGATCGAATTGATCCAGGACAGTAATTATTATAAGGACCTCCTGTCCATCTTCGCCATGAACTTGATTACCTTTGCACTGTCGGTATTTTTATTTCCTATCCTTTGGCGGGATTAAAACAAAATATGGTAAAGTTGGCCTGGTGGAAGTGGGTGGCGATAATAATTATGCCTTACGTGATCCTGATGGGCTTTATGGTACCCCTTGGGCAGGGTATCGTTAACATCAATCCTTTTATAGTCAAATCGCTGAATACCAATACCTTGACCATTACCGGGTATAATACGCGGTTTAATTCTGAAGGCAAGATCAAAGCCTGGCTCCGCCAGGGTGAATGGCATCTGGAGGCCGATCAGGTCCTGGTCCAGGATGAAAGACATGCCAGCCTGGTTTTTTCGATTCCTGTTTTTCCCGATTCCATGCAAAATCAGGTCGATCTCTCCCTGGTCATGGATACCCCGGACGGCCCCCTGGTATTGCCTTCAGCGGTCAGCCTGAGCCAGGATGTGGCCCATGCAACACCCGGATTTCAGGCCGCCGGCCAATGGTCAAAGGAAATGCTCACCGTAAGAGAGGAATCCAATTTTAATTATCCTTTCCGGAACATTTTGGGAGAAACCATTCGAAATACCTATTTCCATGTTCCCCTCTGGTTTGCCATGGTCATGGTTTTCATGTTTTCCGTTTATTATAGTTACAGGTACCTGAGATTCAAAGAAATACAGGATGAATGGAAAACAGAATCCCTGGTCGCAGCTGGTGTCTTGTTTGGCATTTTGGGGACGGTTACCGGGGCGATATGGGCCAGGTTCACCTGGGGCGCTTTCTGGAGTTTCGATGTGAAACAAAATATGACGGCCATATCCCTTCTCATATACGGTGGTTATTTCCTGATACGCAGCAATCTGGGCGATCCGGATGCCAGGGCCCGGATTTCAAGCATCTATAACATCTTTGCCTTTGTCCTGCTCATCCCCCTGATTTTTATCATCCCCCGCAGGTTCGACTCCCTGCACCCGGGCAGTGGAGGAAACCCGGCCTTTGGCAGCCAGGACCTGGACAATACCATGAGACTGGTCTTTTATCCGGCGGTGATCGCTTATATCTGTATCGCCTTTTGGATTTCCCAGATAAGATATCGTATCAAATTGTTATACAATAAAATAGATTAGTCTATTTAGAATATTAGTTTAATCATGAATTTTTCAATTCCACCGATATTTCTCCTCCTGATGCAGGATGCCGATTTTTTCAGAAGCACCGGTAAAATTTATACCGTAGCGGTGGTTGCGCTGGTAATCTGGCTCCTGGTCTTATTCTATCTCATTCGCCTGGAAAAAAAATTAAAAAGCATTGAAGATCAAATGACCAAACATAATGAACAAGAAAAACCAAATTAGTTTTTATGAATCCGTAAGCCGCAATTTTGACAAGGCCGCGCTGCACAGCAACCTGGACAAGGGCTTGCTGGCACAAATAAAGGCCTGTAATGCAGTCTATCACATCACTTTCCCTGCAAAAATCGGAGACGAATATGTGGTGATCGAAGCCTACCGGGTCCAGCACAGTCATCATCGCCAGCCTACCAAGGGTGGGATTCGCTACAGCATGGAGGTCAACCAGGAGGAGGTCATGGCCCTGGCATCCCTGATGACCTATAAATGTGCGATTGTCGACGTGCCCTTCGGCGGGGCAAAGGGTGGGGTTAAAATCAATCCTTTCATCCTCAAGCCGGAAGAAATCGAAAGGATCACCAGGCGGTACACCCTTGAATTGATCAAGAAAAACTTTATTGGGCCAGGCATCGATGTGCCGGCGCCGGATTTCGGGACCAGCAGCCGGGAAATGGCCTGGATTTACGATACCTACATGACCTTCCGGGGTGGAGAACTGGATGGCATTGCCTGCGTCACCGGTAAACCGGTCAGCCAGTTTGGTATCCGTGGCCGTACGGAAGCGACCGGGAGAGGAGTATATTACGGCATCCGGGAATTCTGCGACGAATTACCTGAAATGAAAGCCCTGAAAATGGACCGGGGAGTGGCCGGTAAAACCATGGTCATTCAAGGCCTGGGCAATGTAGGAAGCTATACCGGCACCATTTGCCAGGAAGAAGGAGACGTCAAGGTGATCGGGGTATCCGAATACGAGGGGTCCATTTACGACCCCAAGGGTATTTCCGTGACCGAATTGCTGAAGCACCGCAAGGAAACCGGTTCCATCCTTAATTTCAAAGGGGCCAAAAACCTGCCTGACCGGATGTCGGCCCTCGAACTGGAATGCGACATCCTGGTGCCTGCGGCCCTGGAAAACCAGGTGACCATGCAAAATGCACGGAAGATCAAAGCTAAAATGATCGCCGAAGCGGCCAATGGCCCGGTGAGTTCCGATGCGGAAGAATTGTTGCTTAAAAAAGGCGTGGCCATCATCCCGGACATGTACCTCAATGCCGGAGGGGTCACGGTTTCCTACTTTGAATGGTTGAAAAACCTGTCCCACATGAGATTCGGAAGGATTGAAAAAAGATTCGACCAGCAAGCTTACGGCAACCTGGTTTCCATGGTCGAAAACCTCACCGGAAAATACATCGGCCAACGCGAGAAAAACCTGCTGGTAAAAGGGGCCGATGAAATTGACCTGGTGCGTTCCGGCCTGGAAGAAACTATGGTCAGTTCACTCCAGCAAATCCTTGAAATCAAAAGAAGCAAGAACAAGATCAGCGACCTGCGCACTGCGGCCTTTGTCTGCGCTCTTGACAAGATCGCCAGCGACTATTCCAATTTGGGTGTATTCCCCTGATTTAGAATTATTTCCCTTTACCTTAAAACATTCCCGATATGACTGACTATAAATTAGACAAACTGGATTACCGAATCCTTAAAATCCTGCAGGAAAACAGCAAGATTACCAATCTCGATCTGTCCAAATTAATCGGTTTATCCCCGGCGCCCACGCTCGAACGGGTAAAAAAGCTCGAACAGGCCGGAATCATTGCCTCCTACCATGCCAAACTGGACAGTAAGGCCATGGGTTTTCAGGTCAAAACCTTCGTCCTGGTTTCCCTGAACTGGAAAAGTCCGGATACGATGGACCGATTTTTGGAAAAAATAAGACGCATCGACGAAGTCACCGAAGTGTATATCATCACCGGCGAGGCAGATGCCCTCATTAAGATTGTCTGCAAGGATATTCCAAGTTATGAAAGTATCCTTTTCAAGAAGCTGTCCCAAATCGAAGAGATCGAGCGACTGAAAAGTATGGTTACCTTATCCACGGCAAAAGAATCCATGGTATTGCCCCTGCAATATGAATGAGCATGAGCGCAGGGAATGCCTTGCTCTGGAGCATTGAAGCGGGTCCTGCCTCGCCGGCCTCCTATCTTTTTGGCACCATGCACAGCGCGAGCCCGGCATCCCAGCAGTTTGTACCGAGGGTGGAACCCTATATCCTCGGTTGCAGCGCCTTTTACGGAGAAACGGATATAGGCCAGCTCCTGGAAACTTCATTGCCCGCCCCGCCACTGGAATGGAAAGGCCTGAAATCCCTCCTTGCTCCGCCATCCTATGCCAAAGCAAGGCACTTCCTTGAAAAATGGCAGGGCCTGGACCTGGATGCCCTGCAATATTTACCCCCTTTGTTTATTCCGGCCCTGATTCATGAAAAATACCTGTCCCGTTCCGGGGGAGATCCCCTGGACATCAGGCTCTGGCATTTGGCAAAGCGGGCAGGCCTCGAAACAGGCGGAGTGGAATCCCTGGAAAGGCAGCTTGAAATCTATCAGAAAATTCCTTTCCGGATCCAGCTCCTGCAAGTCAAAGCGCAGATGAAATCGCTCTCCGCTTCATTCCGCCAGCTAAAAAGACTGGAAGAAGCCTATGCTCACGAAGACCTTACCCATCTATACAAATTAAGCCGGAGACAACTCAACGGCATGAGAAGGCTGATGATTGACCAAAGAAACAGGGAGATGACCGCTTTTATCAAAAATATCCTGGTCAAAGGAGGCCCTCCCGTTTTCTTTGCCCTGGGCGCGGCCCACCTCCCGGGCTCCAAGGGTATCTTAAGGATGCTCAAAGCGGCCGGCTTTGCCTTAAGGCCCGTTTCACTCATGTAATAAAAAGCACTGGAAATATTTGATCCTTTCCACCCCATTTTTGTTGAACAACGGTGTACTGATGAAAAAGGCATTCCTTTATTTTTTACTGCTAACCTTATCGTTGGACCTCCTGGCCCAGCAAAAAACATTTACCCTCAGCGGCTATCTGCGCGACTCGCTGAGCGGGGAAACCCTGACCGGCGCCAATGTTTATGTCCGGGACAGGCCCCAGATCGGTACCAGTTCAAACCATTATGGTTTTTATTCCCTGTCCCTGCCGGCCGGCGAATATGCGGTGGTTTTTTCCTACCTGGGTTTTGAAGACAGGATTGAAACCGTCCGGCTGAGCCAGGATCAAAAACTGGACATCCTGTTTAATCCAGGGATCCAGCTCGAAGAACTGGTGGTGGAAGAAAACAAAAGCCTGGAGCAGGTGCAGAGTACGGCCATGGGTAGGGTCGATCTGCCCACCGATCAGATCAAACGGATGCCCGCGCTGTTCGGAGAAGTCGATGTTTTAAAAGCCCTGCAACTTCTGCCGGGGGTACTCAGCGCGGATGAAGGAGGCGCAGGCTTTTATGTGCGGGGCGGGGGAGCGGATCAAAACCTCCTTCTGTTGGATGAAGCCCCGGTGTATAATTCGGGCCATTTGCTGGGTTTCTTCAGTGTGTTCAATTCCGATGCCATCAAACACACCTCGCTGATCAAGGGGGGGATGCCCGCCTATTACGGCGGCCGTCTGTCCAGTGTGGTGGACATCCAGATGAAAGAAGGCAACGCCAGGGATTACGTGGTGGAAGGGGGCCTTGGACTTATCGCGTCCAGACTCACCGTCCAGGGGCCCTTGGTGGAGGACAAAAGTTCCTTCATCGTCTCCGCCAGACGGACCTATCTGCTGGACCTTGCCCAGCCTTTTATCCGCAAGACCGATTTCGCCGGGACCAACTATTACTTTTATGACCTCAACGCAAAGGTCAATCACCGGTTTTCCGACAAGGACCGCATCTATCTGAGCGGCTATTTTGGCCGGGATATCCTGGATTACCGGTCTGGAGAACGGGATTTTGCCCTCCGGATGCCATACGGAAACAATACGGCCACCCTGAGATGGAACCACGTGGTCAGCAATAAATTGTTCATGAATACCACCGCCGTTTACAATGGCTACCGTTTCAGGCTCGACGGAGAACAAGACCTTTTCAGCTTTCGATTGAACAACGGGGTCCGCGATTTTCAGCTCAAACTGGACACGGATTATTACCCTGCACCCGGCCATTTTATCCGCTTTGGGGCCAATGTGATCCATCACCGGTTTACCCCCAACATCCTTAGCGGGGCCAGCGGCGAAACCACTTTTACCAATGATTACAAACCCAAGTACGGCCTTGAATCCGCGGTCTTTTTCCAGGATGAAATCCGGATCAGCGAGCGACTGACCACCAACCTGGGATTGCGGTGGAGCCGCTTTACCCAGATCGGTCCTTTCCGGGACGGGGATAAAGTCTATGATGATTTTGAAGCAGTGAAATCGTTTGACGGACTGGAACCCCGCCTGTTTTTAACCTGGATGCTAAACCCAAGGACTTCCCTTAAATTCGGCTACAGCCAGAACCAACAATATATCCACCTGGTTTCCAACAGCGCAAGCACCCTGCCCACCGATGTCTGGGTCCCGAGCAGCCTTTATGTGAAACCTCAGCGGGGCAACCAGTGGTCGGCAGGCTGGTACAAGACCCTGAAGGACGGGACCTGGAACCTTTCGGCGGAAACCTTTTATAAAAGTCTCCGCAACCAGATTGATTACCACGAAACGTATACCAGCAATCAAAGTACGGAAATTGAAGAGGCTTTTGTCTTTGGAAAAGGTCAAGCGTATGGCCTGGAACTGTTTGTGCAAAAATCCCGTGGCAAGCTGACCGGCTGGCTCGGGTACACCTTTACCCGGAGTTGGCGCTGGTTCCGGGACATTGAACAAGGCCGGAAATTCCCGGCTTCTTTCGATAAGCCGCATGACCTTGAAATGGTAGCCAGCTATCAGGTCTCACGCAAGTGGAGCCTGTCGGCTAATTTTGTTTACGGGACGGGCAGGCCCTTTACCCCCCTGCGCAGTGTCTATTTCATTGATCAGGACCTGGTGACCCGTTACGGGCCGCGGAACAGCGCCCGCTACCAGGATTATCACCGCGCAGATTTTTCAGCAAACTACACCCCTAAACCCGATTCAAAAAAAGCGTTCTCCGGTTCATGGACTTTTTCTGTTTATAATTTATATAACCGCAAGAATCCGTTTTTTATCAACTATGACCTGGACTCCGACCTTTCTGCCGGCAGGGCGAAAGCCACGGCATACCAGGTTACGCTTTTCCCGCTCATCCCTTCAGTCACCTGGAATTTTAAATGGAAATCATGATGGAATCCCCCAATCTCCAAGATCAAAAAACCAAGAACCGGGAAGCCAGGCTCTTTTCCGTCGGGATCCTTATCCTGCTTTTTATGGTATCCTTCTTTCCAGCCTGCGAAGTTGAGTTTATAACCAGGAATATCGACCTGGAACCTGAAATCGTAGTGGAAGGGTTTATCGAAGCCGGACCCGAAGCCCTGCCCGCCTATGTCATCCTGACCCGGTCAAAACCCTTTTTCAGCGAACTTTCCCCGGCGGAACTGGATGCCCTCTTTGTCCGGAACGCTGTGGTCACGGTAAACGATGGCCAACAAACCACAACCCTGGACGAATTGTGTTTTAATGAACTTCCTCCGGACCTTCGCCGACTGGCCGCGGCACGCCTTGGATTGAACCCTGACAGTATATTGGTTAACTTCTGTGTATACATCGACCTCAACGCGGCCATCAAACCCGAAGCCGGAAAATCTTACCATCTGAACATCGTAGCCGGTGATCAACGGATTGAAGCCTCTACCACTGTGCCCGCTTACGTACCCCTGGATTCTCTTTGGTGGAGGGAGGCGCCGGGCAAGCCGGTGGATACCCTGCTCCAACTCATGGCCAGAATTCAGGACCCGCCAGGTCAAAAAAACTTTTACCGTTATTTCTGCAAAGTCAATGAAGGCCCCTTTGAAACCCCTTTTAGTTCGGTCAACGATGATATCCTGATCGACGGAAAGACTTTTGATTTCCGCCTGATACGTCCCCGACAGGAAGGAGAGGAATTCGACCAGTCCACTTTCGGTCTTTTCCGGACCGGCGATTCCATTACCCTCAAATGGACTTCCATTGATGAAGCCCATTTTAATTTCTGGAATACCTTTGAATTCAACAAAGGCAATCAAGGCCCCTTTTCATCCTATACCACCATTGATACTAATATTAAAGGGGGCCTCGGGGTATGGGGAGCCTATTCCACCGGACTATACCGGCTTAGGGTTGCCCGTTGAGACTTGTTGTCCTTTTTTGGGGTAGGTGGAAATACCCAAAACATGATAAAGTGGGCACCAGTTTACCAGGCTGGTCAAAACGAATACAATGCCCAGGAGGGCCAGGATGATGGCCGTCGTGCCGCTGATGGCATTGGTAAAATAAAGCACAGCGATTAGAAAGGCCAGTCCCATTCTTATCCACCGGTCCAGGTTTGATAAATTCCTTTTCATAATCCTTTAATTTATTATGGCAAGTTAGTCTCCGCGTCCATGACCTTTTGATACCATGGTCACCGGTCTCCATGACCCTGATCAGGGACAAGCCCTGCCGGTCCTGCATCCGGCTTGCCTCCATGCCGAAATCCGGTATTTTTGCGCCATGAAAAAAATACACTTCCTGGTTTTATTCCTCATGGGCACAAACGGCTGGATGACTGCCCAGAATCCGCAGGATCTGCTGCAAGCGAAAATCGATGTCGTTTACCTTTCCTCGGATTATCTGGCCGGGCGGGAAACGGCCACGGAAGGGGAAAAGCTGGCGGCGGAATACATCAGGCACCGGTTTGAATCGCTTGGGCTGAAGCCGGCAGGCTTGAAGGGCGGATGGCTTTATCCGTTTAATTTCCAGGAAACCCTCAATCCCCACGATACGGCCAAAAGGTCCCTGGGCCCGGTCAAAACAGGCAACAACGTGCTGGCTTTGCTGGATCACGGCGCCCCGAATACCATTGTCATCGGCGCGCATTATGATCACCTGGGCTTTGGCGGTACGGGGTCCGGTTCTCTGGCTGCAAACGATACGTCCATCCATAACGGGGCCGACGACAATGCATCCGGTGTGGCGGGTTTACTGGCCATTGCGGCGAAACTTAAAAACAACCTGAAGGCCAAAAACAACAACTATCTTTTTATTGCTTTTTCCGGCGAAGAGAAGGGCCTCTTCGGGTCCAATGCCTATACCAAGGACTCCACCTTGTTTCAGGCCGGCAAAGTCAATTACATGATCAATCTCGATATGATCGGCAGACTCAACCATGAAAAGATCCTGGCGATCAACGGGGTAGGGACCTCCCCGTCCTGGAAACCCCGTTTTGAAAACCAGGCCATGGCCAACGGAATGAAAATAAGCGCCACCGAGTCCGGGCAAGGCCCCTCCGACCACACCTCTTTTTATCTCAAGGATATCCCCGTTTTACATTTTTTTACCGGTCAGCACCAGGACTATCACAAACCTTCGGATGACGCCCACAAGGTAAATTACGAGGGGATCCTGCAAATCTCAGACCTGATCATAGGCCTGATCGAAGACCTGGATTCCAAAGGCAAGCTGGCCTTTACCAAAACAAAGGATGAATCCGGCAAACGCGCCGTGGCCTTCAAAGTAAGCATGGGGGTCATGCCCGATTACCTGTACCAGGAAGGGGGCATGCGCGTCGACGGGGTGACCGAAGGAAGGCCCGCCGCGCTGGCAGGGCTGCAGAAAGGGGACATCATTGTCAAAATGGGTGAGAAAGCCATCAAGGATATCTATGCCTATATGGAGGCCCTGGGGTCCTTTCAGAAGGGGGACCGGGTCCATGTAGAAATAAAAAGGAATGGCGAGGTCAAATCCCTTGAAGTCCAATTTTAAACCGGATGGTCAAAGACAGGCTTTATTGTTCCGCCTGCAGCAGGTGGTAATTCCTGAAACCGCCGATCACACGGCCTCCCAGTATCCTTTCTTCGATAGAATGAAGGATTCGGTACCTGAGTTTCTCATGTTTCATCAGGGGCCTGTTTAAAGCCGCAGGCCCGGAGAAACGCAGAAGGTCCTGCCAATTCAACTGGGTCATCCAATCGTTCATGACCGAAGGATGCTTTCCATCATAAACCCGGGCCCGGTCCAACCTCCCGTAATCAAACCGACCTTGAAATTTTTCGTACCCGGGCTTCTGGTAGTTTTTCCCTGCTTCGGCATTCTTCAGGGCCATCCTGTCGGGGGGCCTGACCCAACCGTAGTGAAAAACCCGGGCGGAAAGGGCAATGCAATTGAGTTTACGAGTGCCCTCCGTCCTGAAATAATCAGGATCCTTAAAATCGGGGATATAGCGAAACGATTGGGCATCACGCCAGGAGTGGATTCCGGGGAGGTTCCGGATGATCCTGATTTCTTTTTTGTACCAGCAATGGTCGCGGAAGTAATGCCGGTAATCCCCGTAAAAGTGTAAAAAATCAAAAACAAACCCTTCGACGCGAGGATCCTGGATATAAGCTTCACAAGCTTGCCGGATCAAGGCATGATCTTCTTCATGGATCACCTCATCGCCCTGCAGATAGAACAACCAATCTCCGCGGCAGGCTGCTTTGGCCAGGTCCGTTTGCTGGGCATAGATGGACCCTCCCCGGTACCGGCCGGTATCCCAAACCGAATCCAGGATTTTCAGCTTGGGCGACCTCAGTTCATCCAGCTTCTCACGGGTGCGGTCGCCCGGGTCCCCTTCCCCCAGCACTACAATGAACTCATCGACCAGCGGCAGGATGCTCAGGATGCTTTCAACATAGGGATAATAGAGGGCTCCCGCATTCCGGAGAAAAGTGAATCCGCTGATCATTCAATGGGTCTTTTTCAACAGGAGGACCAGATCGGCCATCCCGGCCGGTGCCTTGCCCTCGTACCATTTTTTAACAGCCTTGACCGGTTCGCTGTGAATTTTCCGGCCGGTGTTTACTTCATACCATTCAGCCAGGTAATTTCCCGGGCGAAGCAATAACTGCACTTTCGCGGGGTTGGGGGAGAGGGCCTCCAGGTAGAGGGCATAATGGCGCCCGTCCTGCATACCCCAACGGAAGGCTCCTTCGACGTGATATATAAAATCAGGGGCCGGCCTGAGGCCCGCCAGGTTCAAGCCTTCCACAAAGGTCCTGAGAAACCTCAATTGTTTACGAAGGGCCGGGCTGCCCCCGCCCGGGGCTTTCTGCAGGGTATCCGTTCCATCCGGATGGTCCGTAGAAAAAGAATAGTCCAGGTGGCTGAACAGCGCGCCCCCGCTCATCATAAAACGCCAGGCCTGCCTGCGGTAGATGGAGTCCAGCCTCCCCGCAAAACCGGTTTCATTGAAACCAATGGCTTTATTCAGTTTATAATTTAAATCCACCGATTCGGGAAAGGCATAGTGAAAATTGTAAATCGAAATGCGGTCATCCGTGACGGGTACCGGAAGTTTGAAATTGGCGATGTTATGGGAAATGAGGTGTTTTTTAGGCCGGTTTTTTTCCTCATCCCGGATCCATCCGGACACCGTCCGGTGCCAGTCCAGGGAAAGTCCGGAAGGTATTTCAATGGTGTTTTTCCAGAAATTTCCTGCAACCTTGAGTTCTTCCTGCCTGAAATTCTGGTTCCAGACGATCAGGGTATCCCGGATATCCGCCCAGGGTTCGTTTTGAATTTCAAAATAAAAATGATCGTATGCATTCAATTCCGCGACCAGTTTCCGGACATAAGTTTCCTGGTATTGCAATAGTTTGCCGTTGTCCGGAGTATGGGCTTTCCGGTAATCCAGTGTTTCATCCAGGCCGTGGATATTGTTTTTGGCATGAAAAGGGTGATAATCCCAACCCGCCCCATAATAGGATGAAAATAAAGTCACTTCCACGATGACGCCCGCTTCCCCCGCGAGGGCCATCAGTTGGTGCAGCCTTTGGAAATAAGCCGGGTTCCAGAGGGTCAGGTCGTATGAGCCGCCTTGGAAGGCCCAGGGCAGCAGCATTTGTTCAGGCTTTGGAGCCAGGGTATTCTTTTCAATCCCAAAAGCGCCCGGTTTTTCAAAATATGCACCCATAAACACCCGGGTATGGTTGAGCCCGTCCTTCTTAAGGGTGGCGAAATAGGTTTCCAGGTCAAAGGCCGTATTCATAAGGGCCCCGTAATGCTCCCCGGACCCGACCAGCACGATGGCTTTGTTTTTATAATTGAAATAATGAGGATTGACCGGATGCAATTGCAGCGTCTGGGCTCTGAGAATGCCATGAATCAGGAATACCAGGCTGCCCTGGAGCACCCCGGACAGGAAGCTTTTGATTCCGCTTGTTTTCATGGAAGGAAAATAAAACATTGTACCGGAAAGATGGTCAATTTGTTACATTTGGTTCAAACAAACATGCATATGATTAAAACGGTGGGAAATGTGACCTTCTGGTCTCTTGCGGTATCCCTGGGCGGCTTTTTATTTGGTTTCGATACCGCGGTAATTTCGGGAGGCGAACAAGCCATCCAGAAATTATGGGACCTCAGTGATGTCATGGTGGGCCAGATGGTGGCCATGGGATTGTACGGGACCATCATAGGCGCGCTTACCGGGGGGATACCGGCAGAACGATGGGGCCGGAAAAACACCCTTTTTGTTATCGGGATTTTATATCTGATCTGTTCGATAGGCTCGGCTATGGCCTTGAACGTAGAGATGCTGATGGCTTTCCGGTTCATTGGAGGCCTCGGGGTGGGCGCTTCGTCCGTGGTCGCCCCCATGTATATATCGGAGATCGCCCCCCAGCATAAAAGAGGCCAGCTGACCGCCTTGTTTCAATTCAACCTGGTGCTTGGGATCCTGATGGCCTATTTCTCCAATTTTCTGATTGGCGCCGGGACGGGGGATTCCTGGAGGCTAATGCTTGGAATCATGGCCATTCCATCAGCAATTTTTATCATCAGTCTCCTGTTTGTACCTGAAAGCCCCAGATGGCTTATTACCAGAAGATCCAGGACGGAGGAAGCAAAACAAATCCTGAAGACGATCGATCCCGGTACGGCGGAGGCTTCCCTCGCAGCCATCCAGAGCCCGCACCCGGAAAATGAAACCAGCCTGGCGCATTTTGTTTCTGGTAAATTCAATTTCCCCATCCTGCTTGCATTCCTGTTTGCTTTTTTTAATCAATGGTCAGGGATCAATGCCATCATCTATTACGCCCCGCGGATCCTCGAAGAAACCGGACTTGGAAAGTCAGCGGCCCTCTTATCCACCGTAGGTATTGGGGTGGTGAACCTTATTTTCACCATGCTCGGACTCAGTCTGATCGACCGCTACGGCCGGCGTTTTCTGATGTTTATAGGCAGTTTCGGATATATCCTCTCCCTTTCCCTGGTATCCATTGCTTTTTTCCGCGGAACCGGCGGGACCATGGTGCCCTGGCTTTTGTTTCTTTTTATTGCTTCCCACGCCATCGGCCAGGGGGCAGTCATCTGGGTTTTTATCTCTGAAATTTTCCCCAACCGGGTCAGGTCCTGGGGGGCTTCCCTCGGATCGAGCACGCATTGGCTTTTTGCGGCGCTGATCGCCGGTTTATTTCCCCATTTCAACAGCAAATACGGGGGCGGCACCATCTTCCTGTTTTTCGCCCTCATGATGGTGCTCCAACTTCTTTTTGTATGGAAACTTATGCCTGAGACCAAAGGGGTATCCCTGGAGGACCTGGAGAAAAAGCTGGTCAAATAATTCCCATCAATACCGGTTACCGCCTATGGACAAGAACCATGTGGTCCGCATCCAGTGCATGGATCAAAAGGGGCTGATCGCCAGGATATCGGGTATTCTTTTTCAACACAATCACAATGTGCTGGTGATGAAAGAATTTGTGGAACAATCCACCAATACTTTTTTTGCACGTCTTGAGCTGACCGGCACACTGAATGCCGATTTATTGTCCAGCCGCTTCCGGAACGTCCTTCCCGAAGGGGCCGAGGTCACCATCATCCCGCGCAGGAAGAAAAAGCTGGTTCTCTTCGTCACCCGGGAACATCATTGCCTCAGCGACCTCCTGGTCAGGCATCATTTTGATGAGTTGCATGCTTCGATCCTGGCGGTGATCGGAAACCATGGGGACCTGGGGCCATTTACCGAAAGGATGGGCATTCCCTTTTTTCATATCCCGCATGAGGAGGATAGGACCGTCTTTGAAAAGCAAATGATCGAAACCCTGGACCGGTTTGATCCGGACTACCTGGTCCTGGCAAAATTCATGAGGATCCTCTCCCCGCATTTTGTGAGCCGGTATCAAAACCGCATCCTGAATATCCACCATTCTTTTTTGCCCGCCTTCAAAGGCGCAAACCCATATAAACGGGCTTTTGAGCGGGGAGTGAAAATCATCGGAGCCACGGCTCATCTGGTCAGCGACGACCTGGACGAAGGGCCCATCGTCGTGCAAAAGACCATCGAAATCGATCACGAACACGAACTCAGGGATATGATCGAAGCCGGGCATGAAATAGAAAAAGCCGTGCTGGCGGAAGCCCTGAAAAAGATCGTGGAGGACAAGGTATTTGTCTCCGGCAACAAAACCATCGTATTGGGCTGAATCGCCTGGATCAGAAAGGCAGGGGCCACAAGACCACGTCCACCCGCCGGTTTTTCAACCTGCCGTCCCAGGTGGAGTTGTCGAACTCGGGGTTAAAAAGGCCGTGATCCTTGATGAATACTTTATTGGTGGGCACCCCGTCTTCAATCAAAAAGTCCAGGGTCGATTCGCTCCGCATTTTGGATAACCATTCGTTAAACCGCACTCCGCCGATATTGTCCGTATGGCTGTGGATGTGGATCTCGTAATTGCCCAGGATTTCATTGGCCAGGAATTCCCGGACCTTCATCTTCTCTTCCTCGGATATATAATAACTGCCCCCGCTGAAAAAAATACTTACGATCTTGTATTCAACCGGGTGTTCGTTCTGGGAAACAAGAAAAACAGGAAACAGGCCGGCCAACAGGAAGAAGATGGTTTTCATATTGAAGCGCTTGCTTTACTAAAATAACGGTTTTGATCCTATTTTCGCTTTTTATATCTTCGGAAAACCGAAACCTGAAACGACCCGTCCTATGGCAAACCTTTTCATTCGAACCGTCTCCTTATTCCTTCTAATAAGCCTTTCCGGTACCGCCACTTCCCAGTCGGTGCTGGATTCCGTTCTTCCCGTCCGCGGCATATGCCTTTCGGTGCCCAAACCGGAAGGGGTAGACCGTTTTGTGAAATTTATCAAGGATGAATTGGTGACCCGAAGGGTGAATACCCTGGTCCTCCTCGTGGATTACAATTATAAATACAAATCGCATCCGGAACTGGTGGCGGAAAACGCCTTATCCAAAAAAGAGGTAAAAAAAATAGTAAAGGCCTGTAAGGCGGGAGGGATCCGGATCATTCCGCAGATCAATATGCTTGGCCACCAGTCCTGGTTTCAGCAAACGGGTCAGTTGTTAAAGGCTTATCCCCAGTTTAATGAAACGCCCTGGGTACCCATGAAAGAGGGCTCAGGGGACCTGAAATGGCCGAATGAATGGGGTTTATACTGCCTCAGTTATTGTCCCCTGCACCCGGACGTTCATAAAGTGGTGTTTAAAGTCATCGATGAATTGATGGATGTATATGAAGCGGACGCCTTCCATGCCGGGATGGACGAAGTGTTTTATCTCGGCGATGAAAAATGTCCCCGCTGTGCCGGACTGGACCATGCCGAATTGTTTGCCGGGGAGGTGACCAGGCTCAGGAACCACCTGGCATCGAAAAACCGGGAACTCTGGATCTGGGGAGACCGCCTGATCGACGGGAAAACCACAGGCATCGGCTATTGGGAAGCCAGTTACAACAACACGCACCGGGCCATAGACCTTATCCCCAAAGACGTAGTGATTTGCGACTGGCATTATGAAAGACCCGATCCCACGGCGATCCTGTTTGCCTTAAAGGGGTTTCGCGTCATCACCTGTCCGTGGCGTTTTCCTGACGTCAGCCTTGAACAACTGAAAATCATGGTGGACAGCCGGAAATCTGCTTCCCGGACCGTGAAAAACAATTACCAGGGCATGCTGCATACCACCTGGACGGGGGCGGAAGAATTCATCGACCAGTTTTACGGCAAAAAAGAAGTCAACACGGGCAGAGGAGGCAATTACGTCGAAGCCTTCAAGGTCCTGTTTGAAGAAATTAATAAATTAGATAAATAAGTTGCCGGCTATGAACAAAATAACCTTTTTCCTGATCCTCCTCTTCTCCGCGATTGCCGAATCGCCGGCACAGGGTACGCTGGATTCAATCCTTCCGGTCCGGGGAATCTGCCTGTCGGCCCCAAGTCCCGATGGCGTGGAAAAGTTTACGGAATTCATCCGGTCCGAACTGGTGCCCCGTAAAGTCAATACCCTGGTATTCCTGATCGGGTACCGGTATCAATTCAAATCCCATCCTGAACTGGTGGCGGACAACGCCCTTTCCGAGATGCAGGTTAAAAAAATCGTCAATGCCTGTAAAGCCGGCGGGATCCGGATCATCCCCCAGATCAACCTGCTCGGCCACCAATCGTCCACAAATAAGGTAGGACCCTTGCTGAAGGCTTATCCCCAGTTCAATGAAACCCCCTGGATTCCTTCGAGGCAGGATTCGAGTACGGTGACCTGGCCCAATGAATGGGGATTGTATTGTTTCAGCTATTGCCCGCTGCACCCGGAGGTTCACCAGGTGGTCTTCGAGGCCATGGACGAACTGGTTGAAGTCTTTGAAGCCGATGCCTTTCACGCAGGGATGGATGAAGTCTTTTTTCTCGGGGAAGAAAAATGTCCCCGTTGTTCGGGACGGGACAAGGCGGAATTGTTTGCCGGCGAAGTGACCGCAATCCGGAACCACCTGGCCAAAAACAACAAGGAACTCTGGATCTGGGGGGACCGGCTGATCGACGGAAAGGCCACCGGGGTCGGTTTCTGGGAGGGAAGTTACAACAACACCTCCCGTGCGATTGATCTGATCCCGAAAGACGTTTTGATATGTGACTGGCATTATGAACGGCCGGATCCGACGGCCATCCTGTTTGCCTTAAAAGGTTTCCGGGTGCTTACCTGTCCCTGGCGCTTTCCCGATGTGACCCTGGAACAATTGAAGATCATGGTCAACCAAAGGAAATTCGCCACTCCGGCGGTGAAAAACAATTACCTGGGCGTCCTCCATACCACCTGGACCGGCGGAGATAATTTTATAGAACAATTTTACGGAAGACAACCGGTCAACACCCGGAGGGGTGGCAATTATGTGGATGCCTTCAAAGCCTTGTTTGATGAAATAAACAAACTGGGGAACTGATCGACGGATGGTATTTCATTGAGGGACCCGGTCCCCTGGTACACGAAAAACCGGAAAATTATTTGGCGTCAAACATGCCCTCATAACCTCCGCTGCTGCGGGTGGCCTTCTGAGGCTCTCCCAAGTTGAGGTAATCGTTGTTGGCTTTTTCCTTGCCGCTCATCAGGAGCAGGTGGCTTTCTTTCTCCCATTGTTCCAGCATTCGGGCCCCTTCTTCTTCAAATACGCCGTTTTGCAGGTCCACGCTGTTCATGAAGTTTGAAGACAATTCCATGAAACGTTCCATCTCACCCACTTTGGCGGCCACATCATCGGCTATGTTTTCAAGGGCCAGGTCAAACATGGCCCGTTTGTCTTTATCGCCGGACAATACCGCCATGGCCGAACGCATGGCTCCATGGGAAGCCCGGATGGCTTTTCTTTCCTCTTCCTTGATTTTGACCTGGTCGCGGGTATCTTCCAGGAGGACCTCTGAATTCTGGTACATTTTTGTGAGCACCCGGTAAAGTATATCCATTTTACCCCGGAGCTCGTCGTATTTCACATTTACTTCCTTAAGGCGGGCCGCTTTCCGGCTGGCGAGGATCATCTGGTTTTCCTGGCCCAGTTCTTTGGCTTTGGAGGCGATCACCATATTCTGCTGGATCTCCTTGGTATTTTCTTCGACCATGGTGGTGAGCTTGCGGATCTGGCCTTTCAGATTGCCGATCTGGGTGCTCATTTTGGATAAATTGTCCTCCAGGTCTTCCACATAATTTTTGAGAATGCCGATGGGGTCAATGGTGATGAAGAGGCCGGTGACCCAGCGCATGATGCTTTTATAGGCATACCCCACCAGGGCCCTCATCTTCGGGTCAAGGACCATGTAGATGATGGCGCCCAGCGCCAGGAGCATCAGGACCAGGGTCAGCATATTGCTGGCCAGGGCAATGAGGGTAGGCAGGGCCTTGTACAACAGGAACCCTCCGCCTGCCAGCAAACCAAGCAGGACAATGGTGCCCGTGACTCCTTCCGGCCTTTTCCAGAAGGACTTGGGTTTAGCGGGAGCCGGGTTGAACGGTGTTTCTGCCATGATATCAATGATTTAAGTTTAAAATTATAAATATTTGTTGAATATTTCTATGTCGCTCCGGAGCACGTCCATGTAGTGCGTATAGGTTTCTTCAAACCTCTCTTTGGTGTCCAGGATCTTTTGGCGGGCCTCTTCGATTTCCTTGTCGGCATTGTCGATTTTAAACTGGAATTCCTTGATCTGTTTTTCCAATTCGAGGATCTGCGCCTGATGCGCTTTGATTTTTTCCTGCAGGTAGGACGTTTCGTTTTGTTTCTGGTTGATGCGGGTATTGGTCTGTTTTTGCAGGGCAGAATCGAATTCAGACTTCTCTTTGTTCAACACACCCTGGTAATGCTGGATGTTTTCCAGGATCTTCTGTTTGGTGATCCCCATGGTGGAAGCGGTGGAAAAGGCGGACCGGATGGCCATTTCCTCGCTCATGCTCATGTCCTGCAGCGCCTTGATCGATTGTTTGAATTTGAGGTAGTCAAAACCCTGCAGGGCCTGGGCTTTGATGGCATTATTGAGAAATTCAAGGCTTTTCCCGTCCAGGTTGGCCGATTGAAACAATTCATTGAGTTGGTTAAGCATGCCTTGTGTTTAATGCGTGTAAAATTCGGGGATTTAACAGGAATTCTTTCATCTTATCGCTGAGTGCCTTAAAAGCCCTTACCAAGTTCGGCTTTTTTCAGATCAAAGGGACTCCGGTTCGCCGGGCAGGTCCAGTACGCTAATCACCGGGATCGCACTCCCGGCAATACCCCTGACACTGCCGTAAAACTGGGAGGTATTGAGCAGTACCTTGTCGATGATTTTCTCCCTTTGCGCCCAGAGCCGGTGCATGGCAATTTTTTCTTTCTGCAAATCATCCTGGATTTGTTTAAACCCTTCCACGATGGCTTCTATCTGCATCTTGAAATCATTGCCGGTGAGGTAGGTATAGAGCAGGTGGAGTTTATCGGATTTGTTCTCCTGGGAACGAAGGGCGGTAGCCACTTCGATCAAACCGTGACGCAGGATGCCCGCCAGGGGTTTAAAGTCTTCATAGCTGCAGATCCAAATCCCCTGGCGCTCACCCATGTGCGGCATATCCTTGGGCATGGCCTGGGTCACCAGAATGCCCAGGTCTGCGCCCACCAGCCTCATATCTTCCTTTAATTTTTCAATCCAGCCGGCCTGGAAATCCTTGGTCCTTTTGCTTTCATAATAAATCGTTCCCGCGTTGGGAATAAGCCGGGTATGGACTCTTTGGATGCAATCGGCCCCCCGGACCCCCTTGCGCACTTCTTCAATCTCGTCCAGGGGAAACTGTTCCCTGAGATAATCCTCAATGGCCAGTTCCTGGGCTTCACCGACCGCCTGGCTGGAGCCCTGGCGGGTCTTCCGCTGCAGGTCTTCGATGAGTTTTTTCTGATCATCCAGTTGTTTTTCAAGTTCCCTTTGGCGCAATTCCGCTTTTCTGGATTCCTCCCTGCGTATTTGCTCACGGTCCTTGCCGAGCTCTTCCGTCATTTTGATTTGCATCTGGAGTTCGAGGTCCGATTTTAAAGTCCCCAGCTTCCGTTTCAGTTGTTCATTCTCGACCGCGGCCTGGGTCAGGGCTTCCAGCCGGGCGGCCTGTTCATTTCGTTCTTTTTCCAGGGTGTCGAGTTTGATTCTGAAATCCCGTTCCTGCTGGATCCGGATTTGTTCCTGGATTTTTATCTTTTCTTTTTCTATGCGTTCTGCAAATAAGGTGTTTTCCTTCCGGATTTTGGCTTCCAGCTCCTGCTCCCGGCCTTCCAGCAGGTTCATTTTCTTCTGAAAGTCGGTGAGCAGGGATTCTTCCTTCTCCCTGAATTTTTTTTCAAGGTCCCGGGTCAGTTGGCGGCTAATGACTTCTTCCGCGTGAAAAGCGTGATTACAGGCCGGACATACTATTTTTTGCATAGGTTGTTTGATCGGGTTAAACCTGCAATATATTTAAAATAGTGGTAATATGTTGAGATGATGTGCGAGGTGGGAAGGAATAGGGAAGAGGGGACGAATCTCCCCTCCACCCTTTACTTCATTAAAATCCCGTCTTAATCATAACACTCAAATTCCTGCCCGAGGCATTGATCCCGCTGGCAAAGACCCGGTAAGAGGTATCCAGCAAGTTTTCAAGGCTGAGCCGGAGCCTGGTGGATTCCGAAACCTGCCACCCGGCATAAATATTTATGGTCAGCCAGGCTGGCATGCCATCCGGGGTAGCATAAGCTTCATTGTCTTCCGAATTGAGGAGGTATTGATCCAGCCGCTTCCAGCCATTGAATAAGCTGTTGAATTCCAGGTTAAACCGATTTTCCTCGTAAAACAAGCCCACCTTACCGGATAAGGGGGGAATATGGTCCAGAGGGGTATTGCCCGATTTACGCAAAATGCGGCCCCGGGTCATGGCGGTGACCAACTGGACCAGGATACGGTCTGTCACCGGAGTTCGGCCTTCCAGGGACAAGCCGGCAATCCGGGCTTTGTTTTGATTCTGATTGGCAAAAACCCTGCTCATGACCCCATTATACCATAAGCTGTCTTGACCCAGGTAACGGAAAGGGGAGGTGATAATAGCGTCAAACAAATAAGTCAGGTAGGAACTGATCTGGATCTGTGAACGCCGGTCTTTTCCCCAATGCGTATAATTAAACTCCAGGCCCAGGCTCTTTTCCGGACGGAGTGCATCATTGGGCACGATCAGAACTCCTGGGGTAGATTCAAATACCTTGGCCAGGTCATCTACATTGGGAACCCTGAATCCGCTAGCCAGAACTGCTCCCCATTTGGTATCTGGTCCCGGGTTGTAACTCAGTCCAAAATTTCCTGAATAAGTGAAATGGGTCTGGCGAACCCGGTCAAATGGGAAATCAAAAAAATCCTTCGTTCCAAACCTTGAATTCAGGGACGTGAAACCGAAACGTAAACCCTCCTGTAAAGCCAGCCTTTCCGAAATGACTTGAGTGAACATGCCATAAAGGCCCGATCGCATCATCCTGTTTCTACCGGCAGGGTAACGCGTGTCGAGCGGTGAACGGGTACCACTTGTCTTGTTTTCCAGGAAAGCTGAAGAATGAAGGCTTTCGTATTGACCGTCCAGTCCGAAGATCCATTGGTGGACCCGGTTTCCGGATTGATGCAGCAGATCGAAGCCCAGCACCTCCACCTTTTCAAACCGGCTTTGCAGGTTGGGATTGCCGGCCCGACGGTTGTGTCTGCTTTCTTCCACCTGTTGGTAATTCAGGTTTATCCGCAGGGGGAAACCGGTCTTGAATTCCCCCGAATAGGACATCAGCAAGCGTTTTTGAGGTCCGTAATACCAGTCGCCGTTCCGAAGCACGGTCATTTTATCCGGATCCGTCAACCGGTCATACCTGGGGATGTCAGAAGAGGTTGAATACTGAAGGTTCAGGATATGGTCCGTCCTTTTTCCGCTTGAATACCGGATCTTTCCAAGCCAATCGGTCTGCCAGTAGCCTGAACCCACCTGCTTCCAGGGCTTGTCATTGGTCTTCAAAACATCTTTTCCGTTTTCAAAATTGAAGTAATGATAGCGGTATCCGTAGCGGTGGTCGTAGAAACCATTTTTCCTCCTTCCCCCGTTGAGGTCTCCAAAATCAGAATAGGTTCCCGAGAGAAGGGCTGCCCAGCGCTTACCGCTCCAGGCCCCTTCGTAATGGATCATTTTCTCCTGGTTTGAAGTACTGTAGCGGGCTGCCACGGAGGATTGAAAAGCTTTCGGCAAGCCCAGGGCAGGTTTACGGGAAAGAACATGGATTACCCCGCCAAGTGCGTCGGAACCGTAAGCCACTGAAGCCGGCCCGAACAGAATTTCCGTTTTTTCGAGCATGTTCGGATCGATGGTGATGATATTCTGCAAATGGCCACCTCGGAAAATCAGGTTGTTTAGCCTTACACCATCCACTACAAGGAGGATCCGGTTTGCCTCGAATCCCCGAAGGATGGGGCTTCCCCCTCCTTGTTGGCTTTTTTGAACGGTGATTCCACCTGTTTTTTGCAGGGCATCGGCCATGGTCTGGGGCATGGAATATTCCAGATCTTTCGCAGTGATCGATTTTACGGTCTGAGCAATCTGGCGGAAAGACATGGCGCTGCGTGTGGCGCTGATCACCAACTCATCGGTTTCCTGGGTATAGGCAATCGTATCCTGGCTGCCAGCCCGGGTGGTCAGTACCAGGCCCAGGACCAGCCATCGTATTTTCATATGATATTTGGTTTAATTTTTTATAAATAATTCCAGATACCGGCAGGGTACCGAAAACGTCAGTGTTAACCCAAATCAATGCATAGCTTTTCATCCTGCAGGGCGAAAATCCGATCAGAATGGGCAAAATCCCGAATGTTTTTACTTTATCCCCGGTAAAATCCGGTCTATCCATTTTTCGGAATAGATCAAAACCAGGTTTTGTAAGAAAGGGGGGAGGCCCGCCCATCAAGTCCGGAGGTTCTGGAATTAAAGGGAACTTCCGCAGGTATAGAAATTCTATTGCTTGTCAAGGGTTTAACCCAAATCATTCAATAGAGTTTCGTTATGAAAGCCGGAAGGCCAATAAAGACTGGCGCTCCCGGACTATTTTTACCGCAAACATAGGCACTCCTATGGTGAGGATAAAAATGGGAAGCCGATCTTAATAATAAATTGACCTTTTCGGCCGGGAAGTGCCGGTATTTGCAGGCATTCCGGTTTGTAATAGAAAATCTATTGCATGGTTTGGGTTTAAATATTCCCATCCGGAGGTGGAAACCAGGTAAGCCAGGGAGTATGCATCCAGCGGATTAGGTATTCCGGGAAGGGCAGGGGGTGAGCCGGTTTGTTGGGACCATTCAGCCGGAGGATTTTCACAATGATCCAGTCAGGTGTCAGCATCCGGGCTACCTGCTGGTCTGGTTGTTTTCCCTTTTCATGAAGATCGATGATTTCCTGGAGAAGATACTGTTCATACCAGTCGTGAACGGCGAAAAGCCGTACGCTATCCCCCCGGCGTTTTTCTGTCCGGATATCATACCTTTTTCCTTCATAAATGAGTTCCCGTTCATCCAGGCGAAACCTGTTTAGTTCGGCAACGGTCAGATTCAGGGTTTCCACGGGATGGTCGCCCATTTCCTCACCCTGCATGATTTTCCGGTGGGAGACCACCCTCAGGTGAATATACATGATCCTGACAAAGGGAAATGCAAGGACCCCCGCCAGGATTAAAAACACAAGGCTTCGGAAAATCACCTTCATGCTGTGGACAAAATTACGTCAATCCTCCTCGATAAAATCCACATCTTTTTTGACCGGGTAACGCATCAGGAAATTGATCCCTTCCTGGATGTTATAATCCTCATAGACGGTCCGGTAAAGGATCTCAATGATGGGAGACCTCATGCGGAAGGATTTGAGAAGGTGATAGACGATCTTCAGGGTCCGGGCTCCTTCAGCCAATTCCTCGGAAGTGTTCAGGACCGTCGTAATTTTCTCCCCCTTGCCCAGGCGTTTGCCGAACTGGTAATTGCGGCTGTCGGTGCTGGTTGCGGTGGCGATCAGGTCACCTATCCCGGCGGTACCCAAAAAAGCACTGCTGCCGGCCCCCATTCTCTGGCCAAAATGGATGATCTCCCCCAGGCCCCGGGTGATGAGGATCGCCTGGATATTCTTGCCCAGCCCCAGACCGTCAAGTATACCGCTGCCAATGGCGATGATGTTTTTCAGCGCCCCGGCGATCTGGGCCCCTTTGAGGTCATTGCTTCCAAAAACAAAAAACTTGTTACTGGAAAGCAATTCGGTTCCTATCCGGACCACTTCGTCAAATTCACTCGCGATCACCGTGGCCGTCGGCTGGCCATCCAGGATTTCCTTGGCAAGGTTGGGGCCGCTCAAACATCCGATCCTGACCACACTGGTTTGCTGGCGGATCAATTCACTGATCGTGAGTACTTTCTCTTTCCGCAGTTCGCTTTTACCCAGGTCTTCCTCTCCGAACTCTTTCACGACAAATCCCTTGGTACCATGAATGAGCACATGCGCCGGACTGAGGAAGGGCGCCGCCTCCTGGATCATGGCATTAAAACTGTCGGATGGTACAATGGGAAAAATAACCCTGGCAGACCGGATCGCCTCTTCCATGGACTGGGTGGCTACGATCCGCTCAGAAAGGGCCACGTTGAACATCTGGTGTTCCACATTGATCTTATGCAGGGTTTCGGGGTTCCTGGTAAATACCCGGACCCGGACATTATAGGCAAGCAATTTTGAAACGGCAATGCCAAAACTGCCGGCTCCAATGACTACCACTTCCTTCATCCTGTTCCAATGTAGGCAGATTTCAAAAAAAACTTTCCCGATTTCACCGGGCCGGTACCGGTCGCCAGTCGGCTTTTTCCAGCCAGGAAAACAATTGCCTCTCGAAATCTATCAGTTGGCGGGGAGGGCTGTGGTTGACTTCGATGGTTTTCATCTGGTTGTTCAGCTTCAGGGTATAGGTCCTCATTGGGAAGGTTGGAATAAATTCATCCTTGCCCGGATAACTGGCCTGCAGGCTCGAATGAAAGACCCTGCCAATGGCTGCTTCCAGTTTTCCCCTTTGCTCCTCATTCAAACGGGTAATATGAGGCCCTGTCCGCTCCACATGCTGAAAGCCGTTCCAAAACACCATCCCGTCATTGGTCACGCTCAACCGGTATACCGGACATTTACCCTGGCAGGGGCCATAGGATACCGTGAACAGGGTATCAATTTTAAAAGCAGGCGGGGGAATGGTATCCCTGGATTTGGTGCTTTCAGGAATCATCACGGCCGCCGGGGGCTTGTTCTCTTCATTTTCCGCTGGCTTATTTTCCGGAATGGCTGCTTGGGGTGGAGGAGACGCCGAACCCGGCGACGCAGGCTTTAATCTCGCGGTAGAAGCGCAAGCCAGCAACAAAAGGAGAGCCAAGAAAAAGACCGGGGGGGCATATTTCATTTTTTCACCTGTTTTTGTCTTTCATCCATTTTTTTCTGCTGTTCTTTCATCATGGTTTCCAGTCTTTCCTGGAATCCGCCTTTCTTTTTCGGTTTATGCCGGGCGGCGTGGAGTTCCTCTTTCATTTTGGTTTCAGGGAATAAAAGCGCCTTACCCCCGAGGGTCTGACCGATATTGAGCACATTACTGAAGGCCATGTACGCTGTGAGGCCGGAGGCAGAATTGTTGAAGAAGAAGAGGAAAAAAACGGGCATGATGTACTGCATGTATTTCATCGCCGGATTCATGGAAAAATCCTGGTCTTTGGTGCTGTAATAAGTAAAAATCAAGGTGGAGACCACCCAAATCAGGGTAAACAGGCTGATGTGGGCTCCGAAAAACGGAATACTTACCGGCAATTTGGCAAACACATCGTAAGAAGAAAGGTCATCCGCCCAAAGGAAGGAAGCTTGGCGGAATTCGATGGATGCCGGGAAAAACTGGTAGAGAGCCAGCCAGATGGGCATTTGTAACAACATGGGAAGGCAACCGCCCAGGGGGTTCACTCCAAATTCCCTGTATAATTTCATTGATTCCATCTGCATCGCCTGCTGGTCCCCTTTGAACTTTTCCCTCAGCTGGTTCAACTCGGGTTTTAAGGCCCCCATTTTTGCCTGGGAATGCAGCATTTTATAGCTCAGGGGAAAAAGCATAAGTTTTACGATAAAGGTCAAAACCAGGATGACAATGCCCTTGCTGCCAATAAAACCGGAAAGGAAATTAAACACGGGCCGGATCACCCATTTGTTAATGCTTCCCAGGATGCTTGCCCCAAAGGAAATGATGTCTTCCATACCATTGCCCTGGGCTTTCAGCAGGCCGAATTCATTGGGTCCGATATACCATTTTAAGCCCTGGGCGCCGGAGACCTGGAAGGGTATGGATACCCGGGAATTGAATCGGGCGAGGTATTCGGAACCCTCCGGGCCCGGAGTCGTCTCGACGGTGAGGTTCCGGAAGGGTTCGTCGGCAAGTAGGCTGGTATTGAAGAATTGCTGGGCGTTGGAGATCCAGCTTACCGGACCTTCGAAAGATTCTTTTTCGGCCCCGCCCGCCTTCAGCCTTTCTTTATCGTCCGCCAAGGGCTTGTAATGAAGCGAGGTCAGTGTTTTTTCATAAGCGATGCCTCTTTCCAGGGGCTCTATGTAATTCTGCCAATCTAGCACGATTTCTTTTTCGGCCAGGTCCTGGTCAAATCCATTCAGGCTGATTTTAAAGTCAACGAGGTAACTGCCCGGGTGCAGCCGGTATTCCAAATCCAATTGTTTCCCATCCGGGGTGACCGCCCTGAAAGTCACGGACGAGGGATCCGATCCGGGTACTGAGAAGATCAGGTTTTTGGTTTCGAGCGGCCTGTCCCTGAGTGGAAGAGTAAGGTTCAATAGATTGCTGGGGTGATGGAGCAGGTAGAGTGGAGCTTTCTGGTCCGGCCCTTTGGAGACCACGACCATTTTTTTATACTCTTTCAATTCAGCCTTGGTGATCTGGCCGCCCAGGCTGTTTAAAGTCAGCTTCAGCACTTCATTTTCGAGGGTATAATCGCTGGCTTTGGCCGTGCTGTCCACGAGCACTCCGGCCATCCCGGCCTGAGGTCCTGCAGGCGCGGCCATGGCCAGGGTATCAGTTCCCGTACCGGAAGCACGGATTTGATTCCGAAGGCTGTCCTGAATGATCTGGACCCGGGTGATGGAGTCCTGGATTCTGGTCTGAATCGCCTCCTGTTGATGTTGCCTGGTGCTGAAATAGGACCACAAAAGCAAAACGACAAAAATCAAGATAAAACCAACAATATTATTCCTGTCCATTATAGTTATTAAAGAGCCGCAAAGGTACATTTAGTTTATGCGATGGACAAGAATCAGCGCATGACCGGAAAGACCCGGGTCTGCGGCCAGTCAACCCAACTTGCCAACTTGCTAACTTGCCAACTTGCCAACTTGTTAACTAAATTCCAAATTGCCACCTGCATTGAAACTTCAGGGTCATGTTCTTATTTCCTTCATTTTCATAGGAATCGGGATCTTTCAAGCGGCTTTTAAATTTAAAAGTGCAGGCCCACCTTCCTTCCAGAACCAGTTGTTTGGACAGGGCCCATCGCTGGTTCAAATACAGTCTCAAGCCCTTTCCGCTGAATGCGGGGACACTATAGTTGTACAGGAGGTCGTTTTCATAGGCGTAAATTCGTGAATCATAGTCCCTGGTCGAAAAAAAGCAGAATCTGGCTGTTCCGGAAAACACGGACTGCACCGGTTGATATAAAAGATCCTGAAAAGCCAGGAAACCCGTGGACGCCTTTGCTCCGGCCAGCTTATTCCTGTTGAATTCGATGCGGCTTCGTGTTTCCAGGCCTTTCCCGTGGAATAAATTCAGATGGATCCTGATTTGCGCCTGTCTTCGTTCAAGGAGCGGAGTTAAAACGGAAGGTTCCATACCGTTTTCCTCACCCGACCTGAACCGCAACTGAAGGTAAGAATCCATTTTATACCTCACGGCATATTGGACCCGGACGAGTTGTTCGTTGCCGGCCGACGGACCGTCGGCCTGATAACTGTACCAGGGCCGGACCCAGAAATCCCAATAGGCGTTGATTTTCCATCTGGATGCCGGTGCGAATTGAAGGCCTGCATAAAAACCCTCTTCGTTGACCGGATCCGCAAATTCGCCAAAGGCGTTGGCATTAAAGGAGTGGTATTTTTTATCATACCTGCGGTAAAGAAGGGCTAGATCCAGTCTTTTGTCGAGGCTGGTCTGCAAGCCGGAGACAATGGCGATCCCGGCCGGGCTGCTGAACGCCGTTTCGCTAAACCAATTGAAATGCCTGAATTTTATTCCCCAGTCCAGGCTGGCCTGGGTCAACTTATGCCCTGAAAAAGAGAAAGCCGTGTAAGCCGATTCCTTCTTTTTGAAAAACTTGTCATAGCGGCTCGAAACCAGATTGATGGCGAGATGGCCCGATCTCCAGCGATGCCTGACCGAACCGCCCGCCATTTGTTCGTTCACTCTTTTTTCATCTTCCAGTTCGGCAGGGCTCCGGTGATATCCGCTTTCCAGAAAACCGGTGATCACTCCAAGTCCCTGCATGGAAGCGGACCCGGTATTGGCATCCTTTTGACGGTTGGAATAAAAAACGGCCAGCTGAAAAGGGGGTTTCGGTTTTAATAGGGCGCAAAGCCCTCGAAAATAATTAAACTCACCGGCCGCGGTATACGGTTTGAACACGCGGTCCGGTTTCCTGATCCCTGTAACCAAGGCCCCCTTCCTTCCCCCCATGCCGGCATGCATCAACAAACCCTGGCCAAGGCTTACCGTGTAATCACCCACCACCAGCTCTTCAAGAATTCTGCCGACCTGCCGGATCCCTGCGTGGAAAGAATAATGGTCGAAACCCGCCTTGTTGTCTTTTCGGAAAAAAGTTTCCCCAGGGTCTTTTTCACCCAGGAAGCCGATGCTCATACGGTTTTCATAAAAATGCCTGAATCGGACCAACAGAGCCAATGGGCTGCCTGTAAATCCAGTCCCTGCGGCGGTACCTGAACCAGTCAACGGTTCTAAATTGCGGCTCAGTCTGATCAACCATTGATGCTGGCTGGAGAGAAACTGGTCCCGAAGACTGATGGTGAATCGGTCCAGGTCGGGCCGAAGCTGGATGAAAGGGCTGATCCGCCTGATCAGTTCGGTATCGAAACCGGGCACCACCTGCAGTTCGTAAAGGCTGATCAGAGGCCCTTGGCTGCGGATATAATGCCTGAGAGCTTCCAGCCGGACCGGATCAAGCAAGAGGAAATCCTGAAGATCCGGATGGTCCGGGTCATTGATATTCAGAGGCTTTTTTCTCCATGATTCAAGAAGTTCTGTAGCTAAACCCAGGTCTGTATCGTCCGGATTTTCACCATGTTCGGCAAGGGATTGAAGAGCCTCTTCAAAAGGAAGGGTTGTGGGCTTCCAGGAAGCGCTGTCCTGTTGTGCATATAGCAGGAAGGAAGGTGCGGGCCATGCAGATAGAATGAATAGGGGAACCAGTCCCCGCGAAGTGAAGGTGATCATAGTGTGTACCCGAAGATACACGCTATGAGATCAGGCAAAAAGCGGGAAATTAATTTTCTTTCAGCATCCCCTTGATTTCATTGAGCTTCATCAGGCTTTCGATGGGGCTGAGCCGGTCGATATCGGTTTCTTCAAGCATCCTGATCACGGCCTGCGCCCTTGGGTCGGAACTTTCAAATATATTGAGTTGGAAGGGGGCGGGCATGCCTTTAAGCTTATCGGCCGTTTTTGTATCAGGACCCGCAGCCTCAATGGATTTTTGCTCCAGGTGTTTGAGAATATTATGCGCCCGGCTGACCACACTCTGGGGCATTCCCGCCATACGGGCGACATGGATCCCAAAGCTGTGCCGGACCCCGCCTTCTTTGAGCAGCCGGAGAAATATGACCTTGTTGCCGACTTCCTTGGTGGACACATGGAAGTTCTTGATCCTAGGGTGTTTATCGGCCAGTTCGTTCAGCTCATGGTAATGGGTGGCAAAAAGGGTTTTGGGCCTGGCAGGGCTATCGTGGAGGAATTCCGCGATGGCCCAGGCAATGGATATCCCGTCGTAAGTACTCGTGCCTCTCCCGATTTCATCCAACAGGATCAGGCTTCGGGCGGAGGTATTGTTGAGGATGAGGGCCGTTTCGTTCATTTCCACCATGAACGTGGACTCTCCGCTTGAGATATTGTCCGAGGCGCCTACCCGGGTAAAAATCTTGTCTATGATGCCGATGATCGCCGATTCAGCCGGGACAAAACTACCCATTTGGGCCATCAGGCAGATCAGGGCGGTTTGGCGCAAAATGGCCGATTTTCCTGACATATTGGGCCCGGTGATCATCAGGATCTGCTGGTTTTCATTGTCCAGATAAAGATCGTTCGGCACATAGGTTTCCCCGGGAGGAAGGTTTTTTTCGATTACGGGATGCCTGCCTTGCCGGATATCGATGATATAACTGTCGTCCAGCACCGGACGGTGGTATTGATTCTGATAGGCCAGGCGGGCAAAGGACATCAGGCAATCGACCCGGGCAATGAGTTGGGCATCGTGTTGGATGGGATGGACGTACTCCTTGATCAGGTTCACCAGGTCCCGGAAAAGACTTTCCTCCAGGTCAATGATTTTTTCTTCCGCGCCCAGGATCTGGTTTTCCAGTTTTTTCAATTCATCGGTTACGAATCGTTCCCCGTTTGCCAGGGTCTGTTTCCTTACCCAGCCCGGCGGGACCTGGTCCTTGTACCGGTTGGTCACTTCGAGGTAATAACCGAAGACGCTGTTGAAGCCCACCTTGAGCGGGATCCCGGTCTTTTCATATTCCTGTTGTTGAAGTTGGAGCAGAAGTTCCTGGGCATGCTGCACCACATAGCGGTGTTCATCCAGCGCGGCATCACAACCCTCCTTGAAAATGCCGCCTTTATTGGTCAGAGCCGGCGCATCCTCCTTGATCTTCTCTTCAATGTTCGTCCTTAGTTCGGCGCATAATTGAAGGGCTTCGCCGTGGTGCCTCAACTCTTCGTTTCCCGAGGAGACCAGCAAGTCTTTGAAGGGGGGAAGGGCTTCCAGGGCGCGGCGCAACTGGACGGTTTCTCTCGGGCTGATCCGGTCCATGGCCGCCCTGTTGATGAGCCTTTCCAGGTCTCCCACCTGCCTGATCAGGGATCCATAGCGGTCCAGCTGATCGTATTGCCGGTGAAAATAGGTCACGGCATCCAGTCTTTGGTTAATCGACCTGAGATCCAGCAGAGGAAACATCACCCATTTATACATCAACCGGGAACCCATGGGGGACAAGGTCTGGTCCATAACCTGTAAAAAGGATTTTCCTTTGTCAAGGGGGCTTTCCAGCAATTCCAGGTTCCGGATGGTGAAGCGGTCGAGCCAGACGTACTCGGATTCCGGTATGCGTTGAATATTGCGGATATGCCTGATTTGGTTTTCAGTCGTTTTGAGGTAATGCAAAGCAGCTCCGGCAGCCACCTGGGCAAGGTCCATGTCCTCGATGCCAAACCCTTTGAGGCTGTGCACTTCAAATTGTTCCAGCAATTTTTCCCTGGCGTACGCATGTTGAAAGATCCAGTCATCGACCGGATAGGTGTAATAGGCATTGCCCCAGGTGGATTCAAATAACCGTGCACTGTTTCTGGCCAGAATGATTTCGGCCGGATTAAATCCCTGGAGCAGTTTTTCAACATAGGAAGTGTCGCCTTCAGCCACCAGAAATTCCCCGGTGGAGATATCGATGAAGGCCAGACCGTGCCTGGATTTGTTTCCAAAATACAGGCAGCCCAGGAAATTATTTTTTTTCTGGTCAAGAAACTGGTCCCCCGTGATCACACCGGGAGTGATCATTTCCGTCACCGCCCTGCGAACCACCCTTCCAGGGACTGGTTTTTCCATTTGCTCGCAGATCGCTACCCGGTATCCGGCTTTTATAAGTTTGGGCAGGTACAGGTTCAGGGCATGGTAAGGGAAGCCCGCGAGTTCCGTGACCGTAGCCCCGTTGTTTCTTTTGGTTTGAATGATCCCAAGCACCCGGGCGGCCACGATGGCATCTTCACCAAAAGTTTCATAAAAGTCGCCAACCCTGAACAGCAGGATGGCGTCGGGATACTTGCTTTTGACCTGGGCATACTGGCTCAGCAATGGGGTAGTGGTCCCTTCTTCCCTGGCAACGGACTTTGTATTTTTCGATGGTCTGGCCAATCCCTGCTTTTGGGCAAATTTAAACAGTTGCTCCCAAATCCGTTCTAAAGCCCGGAGCGGCCGGCTCTTTCACTTGTCCCTGTTCAGCAGAAATTAATCAATTCGTGCTTATCTTTACCCCGAATATTAATAAAATTGATGATATGTCCAATGCTCTCAAATCTTTGAATGAAAACGAGGTTCAATCGCTGACAAACGCCCTTCCCCTTATTGCCATCCTGATCGGAAAAGCGGATAATACGCTGGATGTCAAAGAACTGGATCTGGCCAAAAAAATAACCCATATCCGGACCTATAACTCCCCGGAATACCTCCAGGCCTTTTACGAAAAGGTCGAAGAACAATTTGAGCCTTTACTGGCAAAATTCAATTCGGAACTGCCTGAAGATGCCGCGCTGCGCGGAGAAACCATATCCGGAAAACTGGCTCAACTCAACCCCATCCTTGCAAAGCTGCACCCCAAGGCCGGTGCCTTCCTGTACCGGGGCTTTGTACGCTTTGCCCAGGAAATAGCCAAAGCTTCCGGTGGATTCCTTGGCTTCATGGCGGTAAACCCCGAAGAATCAAAATGGGTGAAGCTGCCCATGATCAACCCGGTGGAATACGAAGACCAGGAAAACGGGGATGAAGAGGAATAATCCTCAATGCAAGACCGAAAAACGCCGGGTATTTACCGATTGGCCTATTTGTAAAGTATACCAGTAAGTCCCGTTTTGAAGGTGGCTGACCGGGATGGAAAATGAATTCTCCCCCTTGTCCAGACTCATCGGCATATCAGAAAGCGTCCTTCCAGAGAGGTCCCGGAGGATCAGATGACCCTGTCCAGGCTGGAAGGCATGCACTCTTATATTTAATTGATCGTCGGCCGGAACGGGAAAGGCACGGTGGCTCACCTGGTCCGCCTGAAGTTCCCTGGCCGGGCTGGTCAGGCAGGCCTGGGATCCGGGTTCGGTGACCGTCAGAAAATACTTACCGGGAAAAAATGGCCCGGGAAAGGCCACATCGAAAGAGCCTGCCTGGGTGATGAGTTTTAGATTTATAACCAGATCATAAGTGCCCGGGGTATTTTCCTCCGTGGCCCTTCCTTTCAGCACGACACAGCCCAACTGGTTTTTTGCCATGATACAATTGCCCGGGTTACAATGATACCGGATCCCTTTAGGCAGGCCGGATACCGCATTAGAGGTATCCAGGATGGCGCTTTCAAGACCTATGGTGATGGTCGTATTGCCAAAGGGGACCGTAATCAGATCGGGAATATTGACCGTGAGGGGATATTCATAATCCTGGCCGATACAAACAGGCCGGGTGATGCCCCCCGTCATGGTACTGTCGTTATAAGGCCGCGGATAAATGCCCGCCGTACTGTCTTTGTAAACGGGGTCCGGAAGGCAGGCAGGGTTTTGCGCCCGGATATTGTACATTTGGAAACAGGCAAGAATAAATAGGACCCATGATTTTTTCATCCCTGAATTTTTTTGAAGTTTATCATCTGATTCGTTTTGCGAAGATACAACGCAGGCGATTTAAGGCCACGCCTCCCGGCTTGTTCGTGATCCTTTTCAACCTGGTTTTGCTTTCAGGCTTGTATGCCCAGACCGGTTTCAGAGGGACTGTGATGGAACAGGAAACGGGCAATGGCCTGGCCGGGGCAACCGTCCGGATCGGTGAACGAGGCATTTTTACCGATTTTGAAGGGCATTTCCAGTTGGCTTTGGAACCCGGAAACTACCTGGTGACCATTTCCTACATTGGATTCAAGACCAGGTCGGTGGACATAACAATTCCGCCCTCAGGCTGGGCCGAAATGGATATCAGGCTGGAAGCCCTTATCGGGATCCTTGAGACCGCGGTGATCAGCGATTCCCGCTACCAAAAACCGCTGGGGGAGAGCACGGTCTCCCTCGAACTGATCAAAAAAGGCCTGATCGATCACCTCAATTCCACTTCTGTGGATGAAGTCCTGGATAAGGTACCCGGGCTCAACATGATTGGCGACCAGGCCAATATACGCGGGGGTTCAGGCTTTAGTTACGGGGCAGGCAGCCGGGTATTGTTGATGGTCAATGATATCCCCGCGCTGCAGGCCGATGCTGGTTATCCCAACTGGGACGACCTCCCGGTAGAAAATATTGAACAGATTGAAGTGATTAAGGGAGCCGCTTCGGCAATATATGGTTCGGCCGCACTCAACGGCCTGGTCCATGTAAGGACCGCTTTCGCAAGGACGGAGCCCCTCACCCGGGCTTCCCTGTTTTACAACCCCGTGATGGCCCCAAAGGACAAATCCCAGCAATGGTGGTCTTCAGCGCCTTATACGGCCGGAATGTCCCTGAGCCATGCGCGCAAGGCCGGAAAATGGGACCTGGTCGGGGGCCTTTATGCCCTGAACAACAAAAGTTATAACCAGACTTCCCGATCCGATTATCAAAGGGTCAACGGCAGTGTGCAATACAGGATCACCGACCGCCTGGTAGCCGGAACTCATTTTAATATAAACAACCGGGAAGGTAACAGCTTTTTTTATTGGAAAGACGGGGTCCATGCGTTTTACCGTCCGGATTCCCTCACGCTGAGTCAATCCAATTCATTCAGGTACCATGTCGATCCCTACGTCCACTATTTTGATCAAAGGGGAAACAAGCATAGTTTTTTGTCCAGGGTCTATGTGGTCGACAATTCCGTTTCCAGCGGCCAATCCAACAGTTCCTCGCTCTGGTACGGTGAATACCGGTTCCAAAAGGCCTGGACCGGTCTTAAACTGGTCACGACGGCGGGACTGGTGTACGCCCACAACAGGAGTGAGAGCCCCTTACTTAACCTTCTACCGTTGAAATCGAACCAGGCTGCCGCTTATATCCAGGCAGAAAAAAAACTCGGGTCCGGTACCACCGTATCGCTGGGCTGGCGTTGGGAGGACTACCGCCTCAGCCGGCCCGAGGTCCTGGCCGGCGATACCCTTTTGGGGGGCAAAAAAAGGGACCATAAAAATCTTTTCCGGCTGGGGCTGAACACGAAGGTGGGAGAAGGGACTTTTCTCCGGGCTTCCCTGGGCCAGGGTTTCCGTTTTCCCACCCTGACCGAACAATTTATCACCACTAGTTTTGGCTCCACATTTATTTCCCCCAACCCAGGCTTGAAAAGTGAGACCGGCTGGACTGCGGAGATCGGAGCCAAACAGGGTTTCCGGATAAACCGGCTGACCGGCTTTGTGGACGGGGCCTTGTTCTGGTCCAGGTACCGGGATATGATGGAATTTGTTTTTACCGGCTTTGTCAAAGGGTTTCAGTCCCAGAACATTGGCAACACCGACATCAAGGGTTATGAGCTGAGTCTGGGTGCGGGTTCCACCGGCAGGCACCGTTGGTCCTTCCTGGGGGGGTACACCTATATTAACCCAAAGTTTGTCCATTTTACGGAAGAAGACAACCGGCGGTCCTCGGCGGATTTTAATATCCTCAAATACCGGTCCCGGCATTTGTTTAAGCTGGATGTCGAGGATGCCTTCGGCGACTGGATCCTGGGGAGCGGCATATTGTACACCAGCCGGATGGAAGCCATTGATGCCATCTTTGAACTGGTCATCAGCGGTCTGAAAGCGTTCCGGGAAGTGCATAAGGGGTATACGGTCATGGACCTGCGCATTGCCAGGAAATGGAAGCCCTTCACCTTTAACCTGATCCTGAAAAATCTATTAAATGAGGAATATTCAAGCCGTCCGGCCCTGATGGACGCCCCAAGAAATATCACGTTCAAAATGGATTACAGGATAGAAAAATAAAAAAGGCCCCGGGTGGGGCCTTGATTATGCAGTGGCTGGCATCATTTTGGTATCCTGAGCATCTGTCCCGGATAAATTTTATCGGGATGTTTAAGCATGGGTTTGTTGGCCTCGAAAATTTCCGGGTAACGCATGGGGTCACCATAGAAATGCTTCGCTATTTTGGATAAGGAATCCCCGGATTTTACTTCATAAAATTCCGCCTCAGGCTCGCTGACCAGGACCGAGATGCGGTCATCCACCGATCCCACGCCTTCAATATTGCCCAGGGCGAGGATCAGTTTCTCCCGGTCGGCCTGGTGTTTGACCTGGCCATATACGGTGACCTTATCCCCTTCCATATCAAGGTCGAGGTTGTCCACTTCGATACCCAGGCCCATCAGGTAACTTTCCATGGCCGAAATCTTTCTTTCCCTTTCCACGGCAGCAGGGTCTACCGCCGGGGCTGATTCTTTCTTTTTACCGAAAAGCTTCTCTCCGGCACCTTTTAAAAATGAAAATAATCCCATAACACTAAAATTTTATTGTTTAAAAAATCTACCCTAAAGTTAATCACATTTTTGGCCCAAACCGGCCTTTTGCTTATCCCTTATCTTTACCAAAAAAAGAGCGGGTCCCCCGACCGGGGTATTCAGGTAAAAGCACTATATTTGTGCCGCTTTTTAAATATATATCTACAATAATTATAATATGTTAGGTAAAGGTTTAGTGAAGTTTTTCTTTGTCCTCCTCGCGGTGGTATGCATCATGCAATATATTTTCATGCTGCCGACCGGACGGATTGAAAGAAAAGCAGACAAATATGCGCTGGCCGCCGTGGATTCATTGCCGGATAGCCTGGATGCCCACACCGTGCAGAAAGCAGCCCGTGCCCGCTTTCTGGATTCCATCTCCGATGAAGTGGTGTTCAGCATCCCGGGGATCAAAAAATATACCTACCAGGAACTTAAACAACAGCAACTGGCGCTGGGGCTGGACCTGAAAGGAGGTTTGAATACCATATTACAGGTGGATCTCAAGGACTTTCTTCTCCGGCTGTCCAGGAACAGCCAGGACCCTGACTTCCTCGCCGCCCTGGATAATGCGGAAAAAAGATTGCAAAGCGATAACCGGAACTTCATCACCATTTTCGGGGAGGAGTTTCAGAAAGTAGCCAAGGGCAAATCCCTGGCCTCCATTTTCCAGCGGGATCCCGGACTCCGCACTGAAATCAACCTAAGCACTTCCGACGCCGCCGTGCTCAATATTCTGAGGACCCGGGCCAATGAAACCGTAAAACTGACTTTCGACCGCCTGGTCAACCGTATCGATAAATTCGGGGTCGTCCAGCCTAACGTCTCTCTGGATGCAGCCCGGGACCAGATTTCCGTGGAACTGCCCGGCATTGAGAATCCGGAACGGGCCCGCCGCTTGCTTCAAAGCACGGCTAAACTGGAGTTTTGGGATGTATACCGCGCCGGTGACCCGGGCACGACATCTCCAAGTATCCTGAATACCCTGGTGGATGCCGACGTGCTGCTCAGGAAAAGGATGGGAGAGGATACGATGTCCATGGATTCCACCACCAGGGTGGACACCCTCATCACCCCGGTCTATGATTCCATAGGCAACGTAATAGATACCACCTTCACCTATGATACGGTCACCGTGGCCGCAGATCCGCTTGCCGGAAGGGGACCCCTGCTGCGCCTGTTTACTCCAAATTTTGTCAACCAGGACCGCACCAGTTTTACTTTCTCCCCGGCCATCATGGGAGTGGCGGAAGGCAAGGACCGGGAAAGGGTCATGGCCCTGCTGACCGATCCGGACATCAAAGCCCTGTTCCCCAGGGAACTGGAATTCCGTTGGGGGGCAAAACCGGAAAGCCTGACCAGCACCACGGATGGAGAAAATTCAAATATGTATTTTCTCTATGCCATCAAGAAAAAAAGAGGCTCCGACGAGCCCCCCCTCGAAGGGGACCGGATCGTAAATGCACAGCCCAGCACCAACCGCACCGGGCAGACCACGGTCACCCTCAAAATGGACAATGCGGGCGCCAAGGTATGGGCCGACATGACCACCAAAGCCGCCCAGGACAACAACCGGGAGGTCGCCATTTGCCTGGATGACGAAGTGGTATCCGCCCCAAGCGTCAACGGCCCCATCACCGGGGGCGATACGGAAATCATGGGTGCTTTCACCGTCCAGGAAGCCACCGACCTGGCCAATATTCTCCAGGTTGGAAAATTGCCTGCCCAGACCAAAATCATCCAGGAGTCGCTGATCGGCCCCTCCCTGGGACAGGAAAACATCCGCAATAGCCTTTGGGCCATGGGGATAGGTTTTGGCCTGGTATTGATCTTCATGGTCTATTATTACGGCAGGGGTGGTATCATTTCCATTCTGGCCCTCGTGGCCAACCTGTTTTTCATCATCGGCGCCCTCGCTTCCCTGGGTACGGTACTCACCCTTCCGGGTATTGCAGGTATCGTATTGACCATGGGTATGGCGGTGGATGCCAACGTCATCATCTATGAGCGGATCAAGGAAGAACTCAGGGCGGGAAAATCGCTGCTTACTTCCATCTCGGAAGGATTCAAACATTCCATGTCCGCGATCCTGGACTCCAACGTCACGACCTTACTGATCGGTTTTGTATTGATCTATTTTGGGATCGGTCCCATCAAAGGATTCGGGACGGTATTGATCGTTGGTATCGTGTTCACCGTATTTACAGCCTTGTTATTGTCCAGGCTGATGGTGGACTACTGGACTTCAAAAGGAAGGCAGATCGATTTCTGGACCAAAGCCACCCAAAATGCGTTCTCGCATTTTAATGTGGATTGGATCGGCATGCGGAAAAAAGCTTACCTGATCTCCGGGGTCATCATCCTCGCCGGGATTATATCCATTTTCACCCGGGGCTTTGACCTGGGCGTGGATTTTAAGGGAGGATATTCTTATAATCTCAATCTGGGGAGCACCCCCGTGAAGAGTGAGGATTTGCGTAACGCACTGACTTCCTCCCTTGGAGGTTCCCCGATCATTAAGGCGATCGACATATCCAATACCTATAATGTCACCACCGATTACCTGATCAATGATCAGGAAGCCGATGCTCCGGACCGGGTGATGGCCAAGATCTACGATGGGCTGAAAACCCTTCCCGGCGCCGAACTCCTCAGCCTGGAGGATTTTAAAAATCCGGACGGGAAAGGCGTGCACATTCTTTCCTTCACCAAGGTGGTCCCCACCATAGCCGATGATATCCGGACCAGCGCCATCTGGTCCACGGTAGTGGGCCTTATTGTCATCTTCCTGTATATTTTGGTCCGGTTCAGCAAATGGCAATACAGCCTTGGCGCCACCCTCGCCCTGGCCCATGACGTGCTCATCACGGTGAGCGTGTTTTCCTTGTTTCACGGCTGGTTCCCGATTTCCCTGGAAATCGACCAGACCTTTATTGCAGCCCTGCTGACCCTCATTGGTTATTCCATCAACGATACCGTGATCGTCTTCGACCGGATCCGGGAATACATGAGCCACTACACCACGCTGTCACAACGGGAAGTGGTCAACAAAGCCATCAACAGTACCTTGACCCGTACGGTGATCACCTCTATGACCGTTTTCTTCACCGTCTTGGTCCTTTTGATTTTTGGAGGATCCTCGATCAAGGGATTTGCTTTTGCCATGACTGTGGGTGTTTTGGCCGGGACCTACTCATCCATCTTTATGGCCGCACCGGTCCTGGTGGATCTGGAAAGGGTAGGTAATAAAACGGATAAATCTGTTGCTCATAAAACGTCAGCTGCAAAACCCGCCGTAAAACCGGAAGCCGCAAAACAAAAATAAACGACCGTATTCAAGCTAATTCAAGGGCTTGCTTGACTTTCAGGCAAGCTCTTTGTATTTTAGTCCGGGATTGATGCCCCCCGGATGACTAACACATTTTTGAAATCCTTTTTTGTTATAACCGCGCTGATTATTGCCGCCCGGTGCACGACGGTTCAAAAAGCAAAGACCGGGGCCGATGCCTTTGACCGTAAACAATATTTTCTCGCCGCCAGCCTTTATGAAAAAGAATTCGGGGCCAACGCCGAAAGAAATATCCGGGCAAAACTGGCTTACGGCGCCGCCATGTCCTATCAGAAGACCAACGAAACCGCCCGGTCGATACCCTGGTTCAGGGAGGCCGCGGAGCTTGGCTTCGGCGATGTGGCCTGGAGGCAATACGGCCTGGCCCTGATCCAAAACCGGGCCTACGACGAGGCCATCGCGGTTTTTGAATCCCGGCTCCAGGAAAAAGGCAATTCCGAAGAATTCAGGCTCCTTTTATCTTCCGCAAGGCAAGCCAAAGCCTTATACCTGGACAAATTGGATATTTATGAAGTCTATCCGCTGCCCGTCAATACGGAAGCGTCGGAATACGCCCCGGTGATCAGTGTGAGAGGAGAGCTCCTCTTTACTTCTGACCGGCCCAGCGGGACCGGTGAAGAAAACTATAAATGGACCGGTAGGAAATTTTCAGATCTGTTCACCGCCACGGAAGGCAGCAGTGAAGCGACCCTGCTGGATCCCGCGATCAACACTACTGCCAATGAAGGCACGGCCTGTTTCAGCCAGGACGGCAATATCCTGTTTTTTACACGCTGCGGCCTCTCCCTGGACCAACCTGACGCCTATTGCAAACTGTTCGTGACCAAAAGGGACGGGGCCGGGTGGTCGGAACCCCAGGTGCTGGCCTTCCAGAAAGAACAGGTGAACTATATGCATCCCTGCCTGGCCGCTTCCGATTCCGTTTTGTTTTTTGTTTCCGACCATGAAAGGGGGGAGGGGGGCTTCGATATTTATTATTCGGAATGGAAAGAGGATGACTGGTCTGAACCGGAAAGGCTTGGAAAAAGGATCAACAGCCCTTCCAATGAAAAGTTTCCCTTCATGTTCAGGGATACCCTCTATTTTGCCTCAGACCGCCTGGGGGGACTCGGAGGCCTGGATATTTATAAATCCTTTGTCAATGAAAATGGTGACTGGCAACCTCCCATTAACCTTAAATCACCCCTCAACAGCAGCGAGGACGATTTTGCATTGATCATTGATCCGGGGTCTTCGGAGGATGGCCAGGTGCATGGTTTCTTCAGCTCGTCCCGCGAGGGGGGTATGGGCAAAGACGATCTGTACCGCTTTGTCCGGACCAAAGCCGACGAATCCATCCTGATCGCCCAGGAACCCGGAAAACCGGAAGACAGTGCCGCCTTGAAAAAACCGGTCCGCTATCAGGCCTACCTTTCGATTCGTGTGGTCCAGACCATCCGTGAAAACCCGGATGATCCCAACAGCCGTGTGATCGGGAAAAATCCCATACCCAATACCCTGGTCCTGTTGCGGGAAGGGGCCACCCCGATCCAGCTCCGCACCAACAACAACGGGAATGTGCTCCGAGAAATCAACTACGATGAAAATTATTTTGTGCTGGCCACTGCCCCGGGGCTGCTCAACGCCAGCAGAGAAATCAGCACCTACAATGAGCGCGATGAAAACAACCCAACCAAAACGTTCAATGTGGAAATCACCCTGGACAGGCCCTTCACCGGCAAGGAAGTCCTCATCCCGGATATTTTTTATGACCTCGACAAATGGGACATTCGCCCCGATGCCGAGCCCCCGTTAAATACCCTGGTCCAACTGCTGAAAGACAATCCCCGGATCCGGATCCAATTGTCCTCCCATACCGACTGCCGGGGCACGGATGAATACAACCTGGACCTTTCCCAGAAAAGGGCGCAGGCAGCCATAGAATACCTGATTAAAAACGGGATCGACGTAAACCGTCTGCTCCCAAAAGGCTATGGGGAAACCCAGCTGATCAATAAGTGCATTTGCGAACAATGCACGGAAGACGAACATCAGGCGAACAGGAGGACGACATTTATTGTCCTGGAATAAGAGGGAGAAAGGCGAAGGGTGAAAGGTGAAGGGCGAAGGGAAAACAATTTAGCCTAAATCGATTTTCTGGAGATCGTTCCACAATTTCGCTTTCATTTCCCGGCTCCTGGCAACCTGGTCCAGTGAATCCACGAAATACAAATGAAAAGGGTGGCAGGGGGCAAGCTGATAGGGCCTTGCCTGGATATGAATTCCGATTTCCGCCGGAGGCATCCCAAACAAGAGCACCAGTTTTAATGCGGGTTTGGCCCAGAGCAATTGATAATTCACTGCGGTCTCGGCGGGATGGTGGACCTGGAGGATCTCTTCGGGTTTCCATTGGAATGCCGCCGTCATTTTTTCAAGGAAGGCCTGTTCATCCGGAGCCGGCTTTTTGTGGACCAGTACCACTTTCGGAGATTCGAGCCAATCCTGGACCAGGTCCGGGACCCGGTAGTGTTTGACGGTTGCAAGAAACTCCTTCATATGAAGCGGATTAAGGGATGCGGGCAAATCCGGTGGATTTACAGGTATGTTGTCGTTGTAATAGAAAAGTTTAAGTGGTATACTCGCAGCCAAAGGGCGCGAAACCTCCTGCCTTCCTCCGGCAACCCATTCTGAAAATATTTATATTTGCAAAGATAACCATTCATCCATTCCTATGTCATATCCCATTAAAATTGAGAAGACCACGCAATCCAGAATAAACCAGGTTGATTTAAACCGGGTCGCTTTTGGCCGCACTTTTACCGATCATATGTTCGTCGCGGATTATGTGAATGGAGAATGGACCAACCTTGAAATCAAGCCGGTGTCGGATATCCTGATCCACCCCGCCAACCTCACCCTGCATTATGGCCAGGCTATTTTTGAAGGGATGAAAGCGGGAAAAGACAAGGATGGCCAGCCCGTTTTATTCAGGCCCGAGATGAATGCCCGCCGCCTGAACTTTTCGGCGCGGCGGATGTGTATGGCGGAGCTTCCCGAAGAACTCTTCCTCCAGGCCCTGACGACCCTGGTGGACCTGGATGCCGACTGGATTCCGGAAAATGAAGACGGCGCCCTCTACATCCGGCCTTACATGATCGCCATGGACAGTTTTATTGGCGTAGCCGCTTCCGAGACCTATCGATTCCTCATTTTCCTGATGCCGGTAGGCCCTTATTATGCCAATCCGGTCAACCTTTGGGTCGAAAGAAAATTTGCCCGTGCCGTAAAAGGGGGCACCGGGGAGGCCAAGGCTGCAGGCAATTACGCCGGGTCCCTCTACCCGGCCAGGCTGGCGCGTCAGCGCGGCTTTGACCAACTGTTGTGGACCGATGCCATCCATCACAAATGGGTGGAAGAAAGCGGTACCATGAATGTCTTTTTTATCATCGGGGACGCAGCCGTCACCCCTTCCCTGGACGGTTCCATCCTTCATGGCATCACCCGGGATTCGGTGATCACCTTACTCAAAGACAAAGGATACGAAGTACAGGAAAGGCCGGTCAGCGTGGACGAATTATTTAAAGCGTACGACAAAGGCATCCTCCGGGAAGCTTTTGGGGTGGGTACCGCCGTCGTGGTCATTCCATTTAAATCCATCACCGATGAAGACCGTGTGATCGAGCTGGACCCCGGCTCCTTCCAGATCGCCCCCATGCTCAAATCCGAACTGAATGCCATCAAAAAAGGGCTGATCGAGGACAAATTCGGTTGGGTTCACCATGTCGGGGTGGGAGTTGGGAGTTAGAAGCTGGAAGCTAGGGGAGGAACTACGACCCCCTGGAACTACCAGGCCAAAACGCCCTAACTTCTAACTACTAGCTTCGAGCTTCTAACTTGGAAGCTGGTAGCTGGAAGCTGGAAGCTAGGGGAGGAACCACAAACTCCCCAGAACTGCCCGGCCAAAACGCCCTAACTTCTAACTACTAGCTTCGAGCTTCTAACTTGGAAGCTGGGAGCTGGAAGTTGGTAGCTAGGGGAGGAACTACAAACCCCCGGAAATGCCAGGCCAATACGCCCTAACTTCTAGCTTCGAGCTTCTTACTTGGAAGCTGGGAGTTGGAAGCTGGAAGCTAGGGGAGGAACTACAAACTCTCGGAACTGCCAGGCTAAAACGCCCTAACTTCTAACTTCTAGCTTCTAGCTTCTACCCAGCCTTCTCCTGCTCAAAACACCTTTCCAGCAAGGATACCAACTGTGCATCATGGACCTTTTTATATCCGGTGGCGACGGAAGGGGAGGCGGGACGGGAGATGAGTTCAAAAACCCCGGGCAGCTGCAGGTTCATATATGACCAGGCCCCCATATTGGCCGGCTCTTCCTGTACCCAGTAATGTTTGGCTTTTTTATATTTTTCCAGCAAGGCCTGGACCTGGCTTTGGGACAGGGGATACAGTTGTTCAATTCTCACCAGGGCGATGTCTTCCCTTTTGTATTCCGTCCTTCTCCGAAGCAATTCATAATAAATCTGGCCGGTGCAGAAAAAGACTTTTTTGATTTTTTTTGCGTATTCGGCCGCGGGGTCGTCAATGACTTCACGGAATTGGTTTTGCCCGGACAATTCGTCCAGGGAGGACACACAAAAGGGATCCCTGAGCAATGATTTTGGAGACAGAACGATCAATGGTTTCCGGAACGGACGGGCCAACTGGCGCCGGAGCGCATGAAAAAAATTGGCCGGTGTGGTGATATTGCAAATGCACCAGTTGCAGTCCGCGCTGACCTGGAGGAAACGCTCCGGTCGGGCGTTGGAATGTTCGGGTCCCTGGCCGTCGTATCCGTGGGGAAGCAAAAGGACCAGACCGCTCATCCTTTGCCATTTGGATTCGGCGGAAGCGATGAACTGGTCCACCATGGTTTGGGCGCCGTTGTAGAAATCGCCAAACTGGGCTTCCCAGATCACCAGGTGGCCGGGAGTGGTGAGGGAATATCCGTATTCAAAACCCAGTACCCCGAATTCCGATAACAGACTGTTGTATATAAAAAACCGTCCGCTTGCACCCGGCAGGGTAGTGAGCCGGTTATATTCAGCATTGGTCTCGGCATCATAGACCACGGCATGCCGGTGGGAGAAGGTCCCCCTTTTCACATCCTGGCCGCTGATCCGTACATTTTTTCCTTCAGCCAGCAAGGAACCGTAAGCAAGCAGTTCGGCCAGCGCCCAGTCCAGTTTACCGGAGGCTGTGAGTTCGCGATAGGATTTCAACATCCGGTTGATTTGCTGTAAAGGCTGAAACCCATTGGGTAAATTCAACAGGTGATTTAAAATTTGGTCCCGGAGTCCGGCTTCAATGCCGGTCACCGGGGAGGATTCAAAATCCCTGGGGTCATTGGATTTGGTCAATGCTTTCCAGGCCAGGTCGGGTTCCTGGTAGGTATAAGGCAGGGGTTTCTGTTTTACCATATCCAGACGGTCCTGCAGCATATCCCAGAATTTTTTTTCCATGAGTTCGGCAAGGTCTTTTTGCACCTCGCCCCTTGCGATTAGTTTCTGGGTGTACAATTCCCTGGGATTGGGGTGGGTGGAGATGATCTTGTACATTTCCGGCTGGGTAAACTTCGGTTCATCCGATTCGTTGTGCCCGTGTTTTCGGTAACAAACCATGTCGATGTACACGTCGGTGTTGAAGGTCTGCCGGTATTCCGCAGCCAGTTCCGAACAAAAGATCACGGCCTCCGGATCGTCCCCGTTGACATGAAAGACCGGGGCCTGGATGGACGTCGCGACACTGGTTGAATAGGTGGACGTACGCGCATCGTCGAAATCCGTCGTAAAACCGATCTGGTTGTTGATCACAAAATGAATGGTCCCCCCTACATAATAACCCCTGAGCTGGCTCATCTGGGCTGTTTCGTAGACGATGCCCTGCCCGGCAATGGCGGCATCGCCGTGGACGAGGATCGACAGGATCCGGTCATAATTGCTCTGGTAAAGCACGTCGGCCTTCGCCCTGGCCATGCCCATCACCACCGGATTGACGGCTTCCAGGTGGGAAGGATTGGGGGCCAGCCTCAGGTATACGGTTTTACCGCCGGCGACTTCCACCTGGGAGGAATAACCCTGGTGGTATTTGACATCTCCCGATCCAAAACTCAGGTCGGGAACGGCAGTGCCTTCAAATTCGGTGAAAATCTGTTCGTAGGTTTTTCCGACAATATTGGCCAGGATATTGAGCCTGCCCCGGTGGGCCATGCCGATGATGACCTCTTCCACTCCTTGTTCCACTCCGGATTCAATCAGGGCATCCAGGGCCGGGATGGTCGTCTCCCCGCCTTCCAGGGAAAACCGTTTTTGCCCGACGTATTTTTTATGGAGGAATTCCTCAAAAATCACGGCTTCGTTGAGTTTTTGCAGGATGCGTTTTTTCTGGTCGAGACTGAGACCAAAATCCTCTTCCATGGCCCTCTTCTCGATCCGGTCCCTGAGCCACATCCGTTTTTCCTTGTTATTGATGTGGTTGTATTCAAAGCCGATGGACCCGCAATAGATCGCTCTCAGCTTATCCAGGATATGCCGCAGGCTTGCTCCCGGGAGGTTCAACTCCCCGCCTGCAATAAAATTCTGATCCAGGTCCTGCTCGCTCAACCCATAATCAGCCAGGTCCAGATGCGGATGGCGGTCCCGGCGTTTGCGGATGGGATTGGTGAGGGACAGCAGGTGGCCCCGGTCCCTGAAGCCGTGGATCAGCGCCATGACCTTAAATTCTTTTTCCAGCTTGCCGGTCAGATCTCCATCCGCCTTGTCCGCAAAATCAAAGCCGTTGAAAAAAGCCTTCCAGCTGTCATCCAGGGTTTCTTTATTGGAGAGGTATTGCTGGTAAAGTTGGTCTATATAGCCGGGATCGGCATTGAAGACCGCCGAAAAATCTTTCATTTTGATTGAGTTTTGAAACCCTCCGCGGGTTTGGCCGGACAAAAATAAGCCCTATTTGAATGAAGCCCGGAGGTATTTATATTATTATTTATTTTAATTTGTAAAGGGTTATTTATTAATTGCATAAACATATACAATTTTTTACCATACCTTTCCTTGTCTGATTGATCATTTAATGGTATCTTTGCGCCCGCATTTAAACCATTTAATTCTAATCAATGGCAAATATCAAAGGTTCACAAAAACGGGCCGAACTGGCTGAAGTCAGGCGAACAGCAAACCGTTTTAATAAAAAAACAGCCCGTACAGCGATTGCGCGGCTTCGTGAAATCACCGACAAAAAGGATGCTGAAACCTTTATGAAAAAGGTCAACAGCCTGATCGACCGGCTGGCCAAAAAGAATACCTGGCATAAGAACAAAGCCGCCAACCTGAAAAGCTCCCTGAGCAAGCATGTAAACAGCCTGAAATAAATTCGTTTTATTTTCTGAAAAAAATATGCGCTGGTGCATTGGAGTCTGTCCATGCACCAGTTTTTATTTTTAACGCGAACTTTACCGCTCCATGTTTTTTCCGGCCACCATCTCCGCGATCTATCCGCTCACTGCCCATGCGGTAAGCATTGAAATAGCAGTCGCTGCGGAAGACCAGGCTCATTTTAAGTTCAAGGCTGGACAGTATCTGACGCTGCGCATTCCTTCCCTGGACAAGTCGGCGCACCGTTCTTATTCCCTGAGTGCGGCGCCCTATGAAAATATCCTGAGGATCGGGGTCAAAAAGGTCAGTCAGGGCATGGTCTCTTCCTGGCTTTGCAATCAGGCCAGACCGGGGGACCGGCTTGAGGTCATGTCCCCTCAGGGCAATTTTATCGTTCCGGAACACCGCGAACCCCTCTGCCTGGTCGCTTTCGCTTCGGGCTCCGGCATTACCCCTGTCTTGTCCATCATCAAAGAGGAATTGCACAGACATCCGGAAAGCCGGGTCCGGTTGTTCTATGGCAATAAAAATGCAGCCTCCGCCATGTACACCGGAGACCTGGAAGCCCTCTCGGCAAATCACCCGGGCCGGATCGAAATCAATCATATTTATACCGAACAAAAGACCGGGCAGGCGGATACGGAAGGACGCATTGACCGGGGCAAGCTCGAACAATGGAAGTCTTATTTGTTTGACCTTCAGAAAACGGACTATTTTATCCTGTGCGGCCCGGGAACCATGGTCTCCCACCTGGAGGAATCCCTGATACAATATGGGATTCCGAAGGACAAGATCCTCACGGAATTGTTTTCCGCTCCTTCCCAGGTTCACAAAACACCAGAACAAAGCGCCGCCCTCCCTGAATTACAGGAAGGGTACACGATCCGTATCAGGTTTGAAAAGAAAGTGCATGCGCTGAAGGTCAATTCCAATAAAGAGGTCATCCTCGACCTGGGCTTAAAACAAAAACTCGACCTGCCCTATTCCTGTAAAAGCGGCGTATGCAGTACCTGCCAGGCAAAGCTCCTCTCCGGGGAAGTTAAAATGGACAACAATTACGTCCTCAACGAAGCTGAATTAAACCAGGGACTGATCCTCACCTGCCAAAGCCATCCCCTGACCCCGGTCGTAGAGGTGGATTATGATCTTTAGGGAATTCCCTTCCTCCCTTCCTCCCTTCCTCCCTTCCTCCTTTCGCCTTTCGCCTTTCGCCTTTCGCCTTTTTCCGAATTTGATTACTTTTAAAAACTAATCCAATGCCATGGCTTATTCTGATTCCCGATATGGATACGGCGGATACACGAGGCGGACCGGATTCCGGTGGGGCGGCCTTTTGATGGCGCTCCTGCTGGCCGGTTATGCGCTGTGCAAATATTATTCATCCTCGCAGTATAACGAGATCACCGGTGAAGAACAGCATGTGGGCGCCATTACCAAAGAGCAGGAAATCGCTTTAGGGCTGGAGAGTGCGCCTTATATGGCACAGCAGCACGGAGGACTCTATCCCGATGAAAGAGCCCAGGCCTATGTCAAAAAGGTGGGGCACCGGATTGTCCAAAATTCCGTGGTCCAAAAATCAGGCTATCAATATGATTTTCACCTGCTGGCGGATCCTCAATCGGTCAATGCTTTTGCCTTGCCGGGAGGCCAGGTTTTTATTACCCTGGCCCTCTTCTCCAGGCTGGAAAATGAAGACCAGCTGGCCGGGATTTTCGGGCACGAAATCGGCCATGTCATTGCGCGGCACGGTGCGCAGCGCATGGCCCAGCAGGAACTTGCCCAGGGTTTAACGGGGGCCGCCGTCATTGCAGCAGGAGATTATCAATCCGCACAGGGGATCCAGATGATCGCCAATTTGATCAGCATGAGTTACGGCAGGGACCAGGAACTGGAATCCGATGACCTCGGGGTACGTTTCATGTACGAAGCCGGGTACCGGCCGGAAGCCCTGCTCGATGTCATGAGGATCCTCGAAGCCGCTTCACAGGGTCAGCGTCAACCTGAATTTTTCAGTACCCATCCGAGCCCGGAAAACCGGCTCCAAAAAATTCAGGATGCCATAGATAAATATACCCGGGGAAAACCAAATCAGATCAGTCCTTCGGAAGAACCCATTATCAAACTCAAGGATCCAAATCTCCAGTTTTGAGCGGTGTCCATGCAAACTTGCTAACTTGTCAACTT
>Ga0116143_10000247_pt1 | contig 75188 bp, 59 predicted proteins | sample AD_UKC034_MetaG_FD_89745 | JGI IMG/M metagenome (GOLD analysis project Ga0116143, IMG submission 89745) | Active sludge microbial communities of municipal wastewater-treating anaerobic digesters from USA - AD_UKC034_MetaG | ecosystem: Engineered > Bioreactor > Anaerobic > Digestate | place: USA... | reverse complement strand
TGGAAAAATAAAGTGAAACTCCATCGAGGACTTTCCAAGAAACGACGAAAACAGATGATCGATGCTCTTCTTGAAAAGTGATCAGAACATATTTTTAGCATTCATTTTTTCCCTATAAGCCAAAATAGTACTGATATTTACCAATGTAACTGAGACGACGCAAATATCAAATACAGTTTATATTGCATAATTTGTCCCACGATTCTTTACATACATCATTCTCCTTCCATCCGAGTAGCAGCACTATTTCACTGCACGGAACAATGCCAATACCTCAAGCTGCCATCCGTACGCACCACACACCTCCCCTGTTACATATTGGAATAAAACTTCTTCTTCCGTGTCTCCGTGCGGTGCTGCTCGCGCATGAGCGCGCGCAGGCGAACTTTGCGACGATTGGGGCTGCGGCTGAAAGTCCTGCGTTCGCGTAACAGTCGAATGAGGCCAGATTTCTGGACCTGTTGCTTGAAACGCTGCTGCAAGCGATCATTGGATTCTTCACCTTTGCGGTGTGCGTGGATAGCCATAAGTGCGGGGATTGTACGGGAACAAGGGCAGGATGCAAGGGCAGAGACGCAAGAGACCGCGCCTCTACCCACCGCAATCCTCATAACATCGGGTTACTGACAGAGAGAATCATCTCGGAAACCGGCTAAAACGCGCTCTGCCGTCCATCCCCAACGCTTCGCGAGACGATCGGCATGCCGCTCCAGCACGCTCTCCATCATGGAAGCGATGCGATCCTGCACGCGACAGAATGTGATGCGCTGAGATCGTTTGAGGTCCGACAGACTCGACGTCAATCCGCCGAATGCCGGCGGCGCGATGACAAGGGTCGATGAACGAAACGGTGCCGCACTGAGCGTACCTGCGCCTCTCCGTCCTCCGCTGCCTCCACCGCCCGTCCCACCGGAACCCTGCTGCGCCTGCACGGTCTGTGTGAGGGGGGAAGATGCGCTGCCTTCGTAGACATCATTGCCGCCGTACGTCGCGATGATCGTATGCGCGCCGACGGCGAGAGTGTCGATGGTAATCGATGCCGATCCCTGACTCACGGACGCAGTCCCCAGAACCGTCGCACCATCCGTGAAGGTGACGGAACCCGTAGCCGCCTCTGGCGACACCAAAGCTGAGAATGTGACACTCTGACCAAACACGGACGGATTGAGGGTTGAGGAAAGAGAAGCGGCGGTCTCGATCTTCGGCACGATCGCCGCATCGAACGCAGACACCGCGGCCGTAAGGTCGGCAAGTGCCTGATCGACGGCCCCTTGCAGAGCATCTTCATTTGCGTTCACCGCCGCCGCCGCATCAATGGCTGCTTGCAGCGTCGCTTTGGATCCCACGACATGCATCCCCGGCACGGCTCCTTCCACGGCAGCTTCATGTTTACCCTGCGCCGCATCGATCGCTTCGATCAACGCCGTTTTGTCGACGGGAACGGGGACGGGAACCAGACCGGCTTTCGCATCCGCAATGCTTTCAATGGCGTCCGCAATGGTCTCATCCAATTCCACGCCCGCTTTTTCCAATGCTTCCGCGATGGACAGCGCAGATTGATACTGTATCCAACCGGATTCAAAATCGCTTTCCTGCAGCTTCAGCGTCGTACGCACACCTTCCACCATGTTGTACTCCGCATCGATGGCGGCGGTAAGTTCCGCAAGAGTGGCTGCGGAAGCGGTGGCAGGAAGCAGGACAAGAAAGAACATGCCGATGATGTGCAGAGACAGAATGCCGATGGTGAGTCGCGCAGCGACCGCGCGCGCGTGCGTATGAATGGTACCGGGCTCCATACCGAATGGGGGAAAGGGGCAAAAACTTTCCAACCGTTGATAGTGAGCCTTTTATGATAGGTATTTTTCCTTTCCCTTCAAGGAAAAGGTCGAGATTTTTCCGATGGACCGCGCACGGATCAATACCGCAGGATCGCCGCCATCGCCGCCCCCTCCGGCATATCCGACGCATCCATCGTCGCCAACCGCCCGCGATGCAGCAGACAATGCACGGCCGCCAATCCGATCAATTCTTCCTCCTCTCCTTCTTTCACATGTTCGTGTGCCGTCACCGTACCGGTCTCCGCATCGAAGCTCCCCCACGATTCCCCTCCCGTACGCATCAAGAGCAAATCGATTTTTCCGCGCAACGCTGCATCCAGAATGGCAGCCAAATCCGTGCTCGTTCTGCCTGTCCCGACAAGTGCGCCATACTCCTCCAGAAGTCGCATGACTCGACCGGACGCATGCTCACGCGCGATGTCATCCGCCGTAGCTTTGATCTCACGGATGTCTGCGCCATCCGGACTCCCCGCGACGTATCGATCGAGGAGACGATCGGATTTATCGAATGTGCGAAACATGCCGAACAGTTCCGTGACGCCTGCAAAAATGAGCGGGCGATCCTGCTCACGCAGCATGGTATGCAAACTCTTGGCGATTTGCTGCATGAACCGGTCCTCCTCTTGCTCCTGCACATCCTTGGCCCCGCCGTGCCCGTGTATCGCGGAGGTGCCGCTTCCCGTGGAATGCGACTGCAACGATGGCTCCTGTCTCTCCATCCCCTTCCAGGCATCCTCCATGCTCACGGGCATTCCCTCCACCTCCTGCTCTTCCATGTGATCATTTTCCACGGCATACAGTTTCACGGTTTTCTTACTGACTGTCAGAAGAAAGTATCGCAACGCATGGGAAAGATACGGGAGGAGCGGCGCGAGATAGAATCGCCGTCCGATACTCGTACGTTCAACATCCGTTTTTAGTAGCACCTTCGTATGGAAAGAAGAAGGAGTAAGGAAAAGCGCGACCGTGCCGCCATCGAAAAGATTTTTGCATTCGTTCTCCGCAAAAGTACGCGCACTCGCAAGAAATTGCTTCTGACCTTTGGAAGAGAGGCCCGTTCCCTGCAATTTTGTTTCCACTTCATCGAGCGCCGCCAGCAGCCGTTTGACATTGTCATCGGAATGCGCGGAACCAGCTTGCAGCGGCAAATACACGGAAACGCAGGGTGCTTCCTCAGCGTCCGTCAGCGTGCGAAGAAAATCGTGAGTCATGGGAAAGGTGGGGAGAGTGAAGAATGAATGGCGGGAATTCGGAGAGGCTACCGTAGCAGATCCAAAGCGCGCTGCAATTGTGCGTCACCGTCATCGGACTGCACGACGATCTCATCCGGTCGGATACCCGCTCCGTCAATGACGCGTCCTGCGGGCGTCTGCCACTCGGCAATGGTCATCTTGATGCTGGAACCGTCACTGAATTCGATGATCTGCTGGACCGTTCCTTTCCCGAATGTCTGCTCACCGATCACCGTTGCCCGCTTTGCATCCTGCAACGCTCCCGCAACGATCTCCGATGCGGAAGCCGATCCCCGGTTCACCAGCACCACCATCGGAATGAGAGCATCAATGGTCGGCGGGTCCAACGTCACCTGCGTGTACGAGTCGTCACGCGACAAAATCCTCGCCACGCCGCTTCCCTCGGGGAGAAAATTGCTGAGGACAATTTCGGCTGCGTGCAAAAGTCCGCCAGGGTTGTTGCGCAAATCCAGGACGATGCCGCGCGGACCGAGTTCCTGCGTCTCCCCCATCAATGACCGCAGCTGCGTATCCGTCATCTGACCGAACTGAGACAATTTTACAACGGCGATGTTGTCCTGCGTGGATATCTCAAAATCAGGAACACGAATCACATCCCGTTCGACGGTGACATTGAATTCATTCCCGTCACGACGAATGGTCAGTACGACCGAGGACCCCGCCGGACCACGCACTCTGGAAACGGCTTCCAAAAAAGTCAGCCCCTGCAAGCTCTGATTGTCGACGCCCAGAATGATATCACCCGAGAGCAAACCGACTTTTTCCGCGGGCGAACCGGAAAGCGGTGACACGATCACCAGCGCCTCGCCGATCATTTCCACTTGCGCGCCGATGCCTATCACCTCGCCCTCCAGCTGGACTTGAAACTCATGTGAGTCCGCCGGACGCATGTAGACGGTATACGGATCATCCAAACTTTTCACGAGGGATTCCGCTTCCACAAACTCGCCGTTGATGCTCTCCAGTTTGTCCGTGTAGAGATACTGATCTTCCAGTAATCGCCGGACGGTCTGCAGGATGTCACCTTCGCTGATCTGCGGGGGGAGAATCTCGATGTGCACGACGGGGACATCCTTTTCGATCTCCGATGCCTGCTCCAGCAGTCGCAGGGCGTCGCGGCCCGTCAGTGGGACATCTGCTCCGAAACGCGACGAACGCAGCGGTCGCATCCACTGAAGCTCAATGGCGGACCCGACGGCTGCTTCCAGAGCGGATCCCTTCTTCACATCACTGAATCGTCGGACGGACGACGGGGGGTCGATCTTCGCGAGAATCGCCACCATCCGGACCGCTTCCCCCCGCGTGACAGGGAGACTCCAGGAAACGTTCGTTCCCAGAGCATCAAGCGCTTGTTTTCGTTCCGCCGAACGCACGTACGGCGCCAGAGCACGCGGGACGGGACGGCCGTACTCACGCTGCGGCTCGCTCCTGCGAATGACGGGCAATGCAAACGCTTGAACCGCCGCGCGCAGGAATTCCGCTCGGCTGACGGTCGGCGCATGTTGCATGGATTCCGGCAGGGAGAACGATGCCCCGAAAGCGCCGAGCGGCGACAGCAGGATGCAAGCGGAAAAAAAAGCGCGCAAGGCGAAGCGACGAGCAGAGCACATGGGAGGGACGGAAAAAGAAGCGAAATACATCGCGAGCATTCTACGCCACGAACACTTCCTGCACCACGAGACGTCCTCGTTCCCGCATATTGGCTTTGCGCTCAAACAGAGCAGTGAGCAACCAGAAACCGCCGACGACGTAGAAGAGCGCGGGAATGAGGAGGAACGGAACGGCATTCAGGAAGGATGGTGCGGAGGGGCCGATGATATCGGCGATGCTCTGCGGATTGCCGGGAAGCAACTCCGGCAGCGTCACCAGAAAATTGAAGAGGCCGTGCAAACCGATGGCGGCAAGCAGTCCCGTGGAAAGCATCTGCACACGGAAGAGAGAAATTTCCGGCAATCGCAGCAAACCATGCAACGCACTGAGTATGGGAAATACCTTGCCGCTCGCACGTTGTTCCTTCAGATACGGTCCTGCAAATATCGCAAGACCCAAATAGTAGCCCATGACGCCGGTGGAGACGATGTGCACCATGCTCGTGAGGACGGACCGTCCCAGTACATTGCTGACGAAAGCCATGATATCCGGGGCGGCACCATGGAGAAGGTACTCCCGTACGAATGCGGTGAAATACACGGGATTCACCACGTTCTCCGCGAACGCAAATCCGATGGCCGCGATGATGGAGAGCTGCATGACGTCATCGATGCTGCTGAAAATGGAACGTCCGCTCCGGGAAAGCACCCAGTACTTGCTCACCTCTTCGATGAGTCCGACGAACAGGAAGGACAGGAGCGTCGCCCACAGCATGGAGTCGGCCGCCCCTTCCGGCTGCAATTGCGTCACGAGACTCTGCGTGGTTCGGCTGAAGCTTTCCGGCCGGATATGGAAGAAGAAAAATTGCATCTCCACTCCCCGACGTACGAGCGTATCGTAGAAGAGAATGGGGACGGTGGAGAGCATACCGGCTAGAAAGAGGAGCACGACGTTGCCGATGCGCTCCCGGTGATACCGCAAGAATAGCCAACACCAGATGAGAGCGGGCAGCAGCGCCACCGCGGCCGCAATGAGCCGGGCGGAGAGACTCCCTCCTTCTCCGGCGATGATGTGCAGGGAGATCCAGAAGAGGAACGTGCCGAGCATCACCGTTTTCGTTTGCGCGTCCCACGGACCGAACAACCCGCGCCAACCGAGGAGCACCAGCACGAATCCCGCTGCGGCCGCGACGGGATGACTGCCCGTCCCCTGCTGCAGAAAGACTTCTGCGATCCGAATCAGTCCAAGGGAGAGCGCGGTGCCCAACACAACGGCAAAGAGCAAATGTGTGGGACGATGCTTGCAGCGGCGCACGAGATCGAATACTGCGATCGCCGTGACCGCGCACAGCACGATGGCCGTCTTGGACCCCGAGAATTCCAAGGATGAGAGGAATCCGAACATCTGAGTATTATAGCAGTTTTTCGAATTCGTGGCAATATCGACACAATATGTCGTTGTGAATAAATGCCCGAACGCGTTAGACTCCCCGACATGCGCATCTCCTCCATCATCAATCGATGCAAGGAACATCCGGTGCCGGTCGCCGTGGTCTTCCTCCTCATCCTCTCGTACTTCACCTATGTGCATGCTTACTGGCAACCCAACGCACTCTTCTGGGACGAGAACTACCACATCGCCAGCGCGCAGAAATACTTGAACGGCACCTTCTTCATGGAGCCGCATCCCCCGCTGGGCAAACTGTTGATCGCAGCGGGAGAACAGTTGATCGATGCCAATGCGTCGGATGATCAATTCATCGGAACCGACTACGCCAAGGATCCGCCGGAGGGATTTTCTTTCGCGGGCTATCGTCTCTTCCCCACCTTGCTTGCATGGCTGACCGTACCCTTCTTATTCTGGATCTTCCTGCTTCTCACGCGAACGGTCCTGTGGTCGGTGCTCTTCACATTCCCTTACGTCTTTGATAACGCACTCATCGTGCACTCACGCTCCGCGATGCTGGATTCCACTTTGGTATTCTGCGGCGTGCTGACCGTCCTCGCGTTCCTGCTCCTACGGGAATGGAAAGATGATCCGAGGAAATTTTCCAGGGCATCCGTTCTGTTCGGCGCCGCGTTCGGATTACTCCTCACGACGAAGGCGTTCGGTCTTCTGTTGATTCTCCTGATCCCCTTCCTCGCATGGGAATTGCACGCGCGACCGCGACAGGTGCTCCGCTTCGGATGGATCGCCGCCATCGCATTCCTCGTCCCCTTCGTCACGGTATGGCAGATCCATTTTGCGATCGCCGATACGGTCAATCCCGCGTTGCCCGATCAGGGCTATTACCAAGCATCTCCGTGGTACAAAGAACTGATCCAACGTGACAAAACATCGTCGATTTTCGCGTTTCCCGTCATGCTACGCGATTCGATGAATTTCGTCGGACATTACCAGAGAGGTGTCCCACGCCTGAATCTCGCCAAATCCGATGAAAACGGCAGCCCGTGGTTCCTGTGGCCCGTCGGTGCGCGCACGATCAATTATCGATGGCACACCCCGGATGGACGTGGGTACGGGTATCTCTATCTCCAGAGCAATCCCGTCGTATGGCTCGTGACATTTGCCGGAGTCCTCATCGCCATCGCTTTGCTGCTTGCCTCCGTCCTGCTGCCGCTGCGCGAACCGCTGCGCCATCGCACCCTTCTGCTGACGTTCACCACGCTCTACGTCTGCTTCTTCATCGCAGTGAGCCGAATCGATCGCGTCCTGTACCTCTACCACTACTTCCTGCCGCTTGTCCTCGGCTTCATCATTCTGGCACTCGTATTTCTGGAGTTGCGTCACATCGGAAAGTGGGAACTGTCGGAACATCGTAAAACAAACGTTTTACTGGCGCTCGGCGTCCTCATCTTCCTCGGCTTCCAGTTCTATCGCCCGCTGACCTATAATGAACCGATCTCCGACCGAGCCTTCGAGCGTCGCGCTTTCCTGCGCATCTGGGAACTCAAGTGCGTGCGCTGCGCGCCGGACAGTCCGCTGGTGATTCAGGGCACGTAAATCGCTTAGATGCTGCGCTGCGACCTCTTGAGGTTCGCCAACTCGTGAAACATGCGAACAATGACCCGGATGGATCCGCCCGTCGGTACCCCCGCGCGACGCGGATAATGAGGAACGTCCACCTGCTTCCAGGGGATGTGCTTCTGTTTGAGCCGCAGAAACATCTCAGTATTGAACAATTTCTCCACGCCGTGAACGGGACGAATGTCCGGCCAGATCTCGCGGAGGAACACTTTGAGTCCGCAGTTGACGTCCCGCACCCAGAGACCGAGCACCAGTACGTTCATCGCTCCCAACACCTTCCCGAATGCATTGCGCAGGAGTGAGTCTGCACGCTTGCGACGACGTCCCGTCACGAAGGGAACAGCGTCGAGATGAGGGAGCAACAGAGAAAAGTCCGCAGCAAGAAATTGCCCGTCGCTGTCCATGAAACCGATCACATCCGAAAGGGCCGCGTCGCAACCCGCGCGCACGGCAATGCCATACCCGCCGTTCTCCTGGAGACGTACGACACGCAAGGCCGATAGTTCTCTCTGCAAATCGGCAAGAATGCGGGGAGATCCGTCCGTCGATCCGTCATCGACGACGATGATTTCTCCCTGCAACGACGCTCGCTCCATCCATGCTTGCACATCGCGTACGCTGGCTTCGATGTTCTTCTCCTCGTTGAAACACGGGAGGACGACGGAAAATGTCATGGCGACAGTATCGCATTGATGACGGGCAATCGGCAAACCATTATTCTCCCGCGCGCTCCATCATGCTACTCTTGCGGAAGATGCCCTCGTTATTGCCCGGTCGTCGCGCCACACTGCTGACCGTCGTCGTGACGATCATTCTTCTCGGCGGTTTCGCCCTGCGGCTCTGGTTCTCGCCACATCGCGGCTCGCCGGGCGATCTGAACATCAATCAAAACTGGATGCGCAGTGCGGCGACCTTCGGATTCGTAGAATCCTTTCGCACCCAAGTGGACGGTAACATGTGGCCGAATCACGGCCCAGTCGCCATCGGACTGTTTGCGATCACCGAACAAGCCTATCGCACGGTGGTTTCATCATCAGAGGAGGTGGTGCAGCCGGTGCACATGATCTACTCGAAACTGCCCGCGATCTCCTTTGATCTGCTCCTCGCGCTTCTGCTCTTCCTCATCATGGCGCGGCTGTACGATCGGAAGGCCGGTTTGATTGCAGCCGGCATCGTCGCAGTGCACCCCGTGCTGATTCTGGAATCCGCACTCTGGGGTCAGACCGATGTCATCTACTCCTTTTTCGTTCTTCTCTCCCTCTTTCTGGTCACTCGTCCGACCGCGCTCCCCGCGGGGCTGGGCGGCGTAGCCTACGCGCTTGCCGTCCTGCAGAAACCACATGCGTTGATTTTCGCGCCGCTGCTTCTGTTCATTCTGCTCCCCAAGTGGCGCTCTCTGATGCTCTGCGCCGGAGCGGGCCTGCTCACCGCAGGCATTACCCTCCTTCCGTTCTATCTTGCGGGACATCCGGAGAGCGTCATGCGCATCTATCTGAATGCGCCGAATGAAGCATGGAGACTGTCATGGCGTGCGTACAACGCATGGTGGATGCTCTTCGGTGACAATGCGTGGGAACGCAACGGGTTGGAGGCATTCTTCTTCGGCCGGTCCTACCGTACCATCGGGCTGGCGCTATTCGGTGCCTCCTATGCCTACATTCTCACGGTGATGCGGCGCAGACTGTGGAACGGAGAGCGATTTGTGCCGAGCACGATGGCAGCGGCCGCCGTCGCCCTCTCGTTCTTCCTCTGGAATGCCGGCATGCATGAACGCTACCTGTTCTCGGTTGCCGTCGTGGGCCTCCCGATGCTGTGGGCCGGGACCCGTTTGCGCACGCTGTACGTCTGGATCACCGCTCTGCACTACGCCAATCTGGCGGTAGTCCTTCCGCTCATCTCCGTGGAAAACAGGCTGCTGGCGCTGTTTCCCGTTCTCCCCGTCTTCATCGCCACGCAACTGGTCGTCGCGTTCTTCCTTCTGATGCACGCGCTGTGGACCGATGGCAAAGACGCGCTTACGGAACGATTGCGTCCGCGTTTCGTGGCAGCGCTACTGCGTAGTGCCCGAAAGGCGTGACAATAAACTCATTGTTGTGAAACGCTGCAACCTCACCTTCCTGCAGAACGTAGGCGACGACGGGCAACCCCTGGCAACGTCGTACTCCAAATACATACCGATCCATGGAAGCGATGCTGGAAGCGGGGGCAGTAGGATCATTGGTCACCCGAGTCCGCAAATATGTCCGCGGATTCATCCGGGTGGCAAACAGCACGTACATGTACGCTTGGTTGACATTCTCTGTCACACAAATGGTGCCGGACGGCTTCTCCTGCACGGCATACCGAATGGCGTCATTGATGGACGCATAAAATCCGTCGGCGCCGGCAACGGCAGGATATGTCGTGAAGTACGCATGTGTGAAGCCGACAAAGGAAAGCGTGTACACGATGATAATCATCGAAAAAATCGCCGAGTATGAACGAAAAATTGTGATACCAAGCGCAGTGAAATAGATGAAAGGAAGGAAAAGTAGATTGATGCGGTTGGTATTCACCGCCATCAACCCCGCCATCAAAACTGCGGTGAGTAACCAAAGCGTCACCACCCAACGAGCGGAAAATTTCCGCATTTGTTTCCATCTGCTCGTCGTACGCAGGATCCCCAATAGCGCCAAGGGCAGACTGAATGCATAGAGTACTCCGTACGATGGAAGGTTGTTCCAGAGCAACCCATCATTCTGCGTACGCATGTAATTCCAAAAGATGCGGAAGTTTTGCATGACAGTACGCAACGGATCACTGCCAAAGACAGCCGAAACTTGCTCGTATCGAGCTTCTCCCTGCAAACGCGGAATGCTAAAAAATGGAGTAATGATTGCCGGAAGATCAAATTGATTGATAATAAGATAGAGCAGATGAGGCGTCGCGAGAACAATGAGCAGCATCCATGCGACGATAATGGTGCGCAGAGGAATGCGGCGATATGCCAGCAGATACAACGATGAAAGAACTGCAAAAACAGGCACCGCAAAATACGCCGCGCCGTGCGTGCCCAGCGCAAGGCCGAGGAAAAGGAAAGAAACGTTCATCAACCGCGGCCGCTCGATGGCACATACCAAAAAATATGCCCCGGCCAAAAAGAAAAATGGCAGCGCAGTTTCGTCGATCCCCACGCGCGAAGAGACGATGTGCCACGGGGAAATGGCCAGGAGAAATGCCGCGAGCAGGCCCGTTCCCTTCCCCTCGATCTTCCGCGCAAGCAAGTATAAAAGTAAAACGCTCGCTATGCCCAGCAGAACGTTGACGATGCGCGCGGTCCCCTCATTGAGCCCGAAGACCGCAATGAACGGCATGGCAAGGTATGCTGGAATGGCATTCATACCCGAGCCCCAAGAAACAAGTGCCATCGGAAACGGATAACCCGTCCTGTCGATGCCAAAATGCAAAAGAGAGTACGCATCATAGGCAGTCGAAGCTTCGTCTTGATTCAATCCCGGAGGAATATTGGGGAATCCGGCGACGCGTACGACGATGGCAAGAGCAAGCACAAGCAGCAGCAATGCATTGCTGCGTACTCTCATCGGCAAACGTCCATACACTCGCGACATGACGGTCGAAGCAGGAAAGGCATTGAACATGCGTTCCACTATACCAACACTTGTGCTTTGTGACAGCGTAACCCGTCAGCGGATTGCCGTTTCTCTCTTGGCACGATACGCTGTGAGCCGCATGCTCATCAGGTCTATACGCTTTTTTCGTCTCGTCGCACCGATCCTCTTACTTGCGATGGGGGGAATGCTGCTGCGTCTCTGGCTGGCTCCCATGGTGGCACAGGTGGATATCAATGCGTTTCGCAGCTGGATGGAAACGGGGGTAAAACTGGGTGTGGTGCGATCCTACTCGGAACAAGTCTCCAGTCCGTGGCTCACGAATTATCCTCCCGTGGGGATGTATCTCATTACTGCTTCCGGATACCTCTACAAATGGTTGGCATCGCCGGAATTTTCCATGGCGGATCCGACGTACATGGTATTCACAAAATTGCCCGCTCTTCTCTCGGACGTCGTGACGGCATGCCTCTTGCTTCTCTTCTTTGTAAAACTGCGGCGCAAACGATTGGGTCTCATCGCCGCGACGATCTACCTCTTGCATCCCGCAGTCCTGTATGAGAGTGCTCTCTGGGGACAAATGGATAGCCTGAGCGCCATGTTCGCCATGGGTGCACTGACGGCCGCCGTATGGAAAAAACCTTCCCTGGCCATGATGATCGCCGTGCTCGGCATGTTCACCAAACCCCAGGGGATTATTTTCGTTCCGCTCTTCCTCTTTCTTCTACCCGCCAAACCCAAACCGCTCCTTCGCGCTTTTGCCTTGTCGGCTGCCGCCGTGATCGTCGTCCTGCTGCCATTCCTTCTTGCGGGAAAAACGGGAGACGCGCTGGGTGTGTTCAATCTTGATGCCACCTTGAAGCAAACACACATTTCCTGGAACGCCTTCAATGTCTGGTGGGCGGCTTTGGGACCGGAACTGTCCAATGCCGCCTCAGCCACATCGATGCTTGGATTCGTGACATACCGGCATGCAGGCATCCTGCTCTTTGGCACACTCTACTTGATTCTCCTCCTCGCCCATCGCAAGCAACTGCGCGGAGATCTCTCTGCCGAACGGAACGCAGCGACCCTTTCCTGCGTCGCGGGACTGATTGCGTACGGCATGTTCATGCTGGCACCGGAAATGCATGAACGCTACTTGTTCCCCTATCTCGCTCTCGCTCTTCCGCACGCACTGCTTCGGCTCCGTGTGCTTCTTCTCTACGTCACCGTCTCCGTCTTGTACTTGCTGAATCTCATGCATGTCTTTTCCTTCATGCCATGGCAAACGCACATGCTCGCTTGGCCGCTCCTTTCAGGACCGATCATCGCCATGGCTCAGACATTCGTTTTTTTCCTGACAGTTGCCGCACTCACGCGCTGGGATCAATTGCGCCTTGAACTCCTCTCCCTATCCAAGCGATGCGCACACATCGGGAAGCGCATCATCGACAATCGGCATTTTACTGTGAGCGTTCTCGTTCTGCTGGGGTTTCTTCTGCGTCTGATCGTCGCATTGCATCCCGGCTACGGATTCGATGTCGGCACGAACCAAGGCTGGGCATGGACCGGAGCCGTGAACGGCGTCACTACTTCGTATACGGAACAGCTGGACGGCACCATGATCCCCGACTATCCGCCATTCTCACTCATGCTCTTCACCGGAGTGGGGGAAGTCTATCGTCTGTTCGCCGCTGAGCGGGAAGCGCATCCACTTCTGTTCCGCCTCCTCATAAAACTGCCGTCGATTACCTGCGATCTTCTCATCATTGTCACGCTCTACTTCCTGCTCACGTGGCTGAAGAACAAACGCGCGGGCATGCTTGCGGCGCTCATTGCAGCCCTCCATCCCGCCATCTGGTACGACTCATCGGCTTGGGGGCAAACCGATGTCATCTTCACGCTGTTTGTTCTGCTCTCCCTGCTCTCCCTTGGATGGAATCATGCGAAATTGGGCGGCACACTGGGCGCATTGGCACTCTTCACCAAGGTGCATGCCATCGCCTTCTACCCGCTGTTTCTGATTGCCACACGTCTACGGTGGAAATCCATTCTCCAGGCTATCGCAGGAGGGCTCTTTGCGTTTGCGCTCATCTTCACTCCGTTCTTCCTTGCGGGCACGGGCATGCAAGCATTGGATGCATTTATCAAAGTCATCGGCAGTTACCACATGGTATCGGCAAACGGCTATAACTTCTGGTGGGCGCTTTTGGATCAGGCAGCCTGGGATCGGCAGGATACCCTCCTGTTGCTGGGGCCTCTCACCTACCGACACGTCGGACTGCTCTTGGTCCTCCTCTCCTATACCCTGGTCCTCTGGCCTCTCTACCGGCTGCTGCGTACCAAGGCAACGAACCGCGTCATCACGGAAGCACTCCTTGCGGCGGCGGCCGTGTGCGCGTTCGCTTTTTTCCTCTTCAACACGGAAATGCATGAACGCTATCTGTTCCCCTTCACGGTGTTTGGACTGCCACTGGTGTTCTTCCATCGAAGCTATTGGCTTTCGTACTGGGGTGCGACAAGCGCCTTCCTCCTGAATCTGATGAGTTTTCTTCGAGCGCCGGATGCCATCGGATGGCTGTTTGATACGTTCCCCACCATCGACAGCGCGATCGCTTCCCTGCAAGTGGTCTTGTTTGTTCTGCTTCTCATCCGCGTCCGCAGATATTCCCTGCGTGTCCCCCCGTTGAGATCGAGTCCTTTGGGGACGCTCGTGCGTACGTGGTATGCTCGCACTCGTTTATTATAACCTTTCTGCCGTTTCTGCCTTTCCCCACCTTCCTCACTTCCCGATGCCCGCCACCTCCCTCGATCAAATCGTTTCCCTCTGCAAGCGCAGGGGCTTCATCTTCCCCGGCTCGGAGATCTACGGAGGACTGGCCAACACGTGGGACTACGGTCCGCTCGGAGTGGAATTGAAGAATAATGTAAAACGGGAATGGTGGGAGACATTCGTTCACAAGCGCCCCGACATGATCGGGACGGACGCGGCAATCCTCATGAACAGACGGGTCTGGGAGGCAAGCGGACACGTCACATCCTTTACCGATCCTCTGATCGACTGCAAGAAATGCAAAGCGCGCTTCCGCGGCGACAAACTGCTGGAAGAGAAGATCGGCGTGGAGGCCGTCACCGTTCTGACCCTCGATCAAATTCAGCCGATGATGATGGCGGAGAACGTCGTCTGTCCCAACTGCGGCAAGAATGATTGGACGCCGACCAAACAGTTCAACATGATGTTCAAGACGCATCAAGGTGTGGTGGAAGATGCGGCTGCACTCGTGTACCTGCGGCCGGAAACTGCGCAAGGCATGTTCGTGAACTTCAAGAACGTCATCGACACCATGCGAATGCGTTTGCCCTTCGGCATGGGGCAGATCGGCAAGGCTTTCCGCAATGAAATCACGCCGGGCAACTTCACCTTCCGCACGCGCGAGTTCGAACAGATGGAGATCGAGTACTTCTTCGATCCATCGGTGACTGACTGGGAAACGCTGTTTGAAGAATGGAAAGCGCTGGAATGGGAGTGGTTCACGTCCCTCGGTCTTTCTCCCAAACGCCTGCGCTTCCGTGAACACACGCAGGAGGAGTTGGCTTTTTACAGCACTCGTACCATCGACATCGAATACCTCTTCCCGTGGGGCTGGGGCGAGCTCTCGGGTCTCGCCAATCGCACGGATTACGACCTTGCGCAGCATGAGCAGTTCTCCGGCCAGGATTTGAAATACACCGATCCCGATGATCCGACACGAAAGTTCCTTCCGCATGTGCTGGAACCGACCTTCGGGTGCGATCGATCCGTCCTGACCTTCCTTTTGGAAGCCTACACCGAAGAAATTCTGGAGAATGGCGAAACGCGTACCGTCATGAAATTTCATCCGAGCATCGCGCCCATCGACATCGCTATTCTCCCTCTCTCTAAGAAGGAGCACCTTATTGCCAAGGCAAAAGAACTGTACAATAAAATTGTGCAGGAAACGGATCTCGTGGTGGATTTCGACGTCACGGGAAGCATCGGGAAACGCTACCGACGCCAGGATGAAATCGGAACGCCCAAGGCCGTCACGGTCGATTTCGGCTCATTGGGTGAAGATTCCGCACAGGGTGAAAAGGACACCGTCACCATCCGGGACCGCGACACGCTGGAACAGATCCGCGTTCCCATCGGAGAGCTCATCGCATCGCTTGAGCGATAGGCAGACTCGCCCTTGTCAACGTCCAATGACATGGGCATACTCCCGTCATCACCGGATGCCGATCGCAGCGGTCCTGGCCCGAAGGGCCACCCTGAGCGAGTGAGCCCCGACGGGCGAATGAGTCGAAGGGTGACCCAAAGGGAAATCCTCCGCACAGGCGAAACGACGCATCCGGGCAGCCCCCAAGGATCTCTTGCACCGCCCCTGTCATTTTCTTTCTTTCCTCACCTCTCCTATGCCGATTCCTTCGGAAAAAGAACTGTTGGAACATGCCTGCCATTTCGGTCATCCGCGCCAGAAGTGGAATCCCAAGATTGCGCCGTACCTCTATGGCACGCGCAAAGGCATCCATATTTTTGATCTGGAGAAGACCCGCACGGGCCTCACGAAGGTCTGCGAAGAGCTGCGCGCACTCCAGGAAACCGGCAAAACCATTCTCTTCGTCTCCACCAAGCAGCAGAGTATCCCGCTGATCGAAGACATCGGCCGCCGTCTCGGACAACCGATCGTCACCAAGAAGTGGATCCCTGGACTCTTGACCAACTGGCCCACCATCAAACGCCGTCTCCAGTACTACCTGGATCTGCGCCGTTCGTTCCAGACGGGCGAGGTCGAGAAGTACACCAAGAAGGAGCAGACGCAGCTACGCAAGGAACTGACGAAACTCGACATCGCCCTCGCAGGCGTCGCTTCCATGACGGCCTTGCCGGACGCCATCTTCGTTGTGGACGCCGTGCGCGATAACGTCGCCGTTCTGGAAGCAAGAAAACTCTCCATTCCGGTTTTCGGCATCTGCGATTCCAACGCCGACCCCCACGCGTTCGCCGCACTCATCCCCGCCAATGACGACGCCGTACGCTCCATTCAGCTCATCCTGGATACCGTGGTGGCGGAATTGGAAAACGCAAAAATCCGCAAGAACGAACCTGCCAAGTCTGCGACAAAGGAAGCATCGGCCACTGTAGCAGCCTGACAGTCACAAGTTTCCGTCCCGAAGTCCGAATCCCGAATCCCCAGTCCTTAGTCCTTAGTCCTTAGTCCCCCGCCCCCCATCCCTACCCCCTCCTCCCATGCCCCCCATCTCCGTCGCCGCCATCCAGTCACTCCGCATCCGCACGGGTGTCCCCATCTCCGCCTGCAAAGAAGCCCTCGAGGAGGCCGGCGGTGACGAGGAGAAAGCCATTGAACTGCTGCGCAAACGCGGCATCGCTCAGGCAGCCAAGAAAGCCAGCCGTGCCCAGGCGGAAGGTTTGATCTTCCAGAAAACGAACGACAATACTTGTGCCATGTTCGCGTTACGCTGCGAGACGGATTTTGTCGCTCGTGACGAGCACTTCCTGCAAGCAGGCGAACAGATTCTCGACCTGCTGTTCTCCAAGGGAGTGGAAGCAGCGACGACGTTGGCGTCCGAGGCGCTGCCCGTGCTCGTGCAGAAGCTTGGAGAGAACATCACCGCTGACGAAATGCACCGCATCGAAGCACCGATTCTCGGCAGCTACCTGCACAGCAATCGGAAGATCGGCGTCATCATCGGTCTGGACGGTGCGACGCAGGAAATCGCCCGCGACATTGCGATGCACGCTGCGGCATTGAGCCCCCGTTATGTCCATCCCGAGGAAGTCGGCGCGGACGTCGTAGAGAAGGAGCGCGAGATCTGGCGCGAACAGCTGAAGACCGAAGGCAAGCCGGAAGCGATATGGGAGAAGATTCTGCTGGGCAAGGAAAAGAAGTTCCGGGAAGAGAACGCAATCACCAAACAGGCATTTGTCAAGGATCCATCCAAGACAGTCGAACAGCACCTTTCGGACGCAAAGATCACGACCTACGTCCGAATCAGTATCGGCTGATTCTCTGCACGGTACGATCCCCGGCTTGCTGATGTCGATATGTATTGGCAGACGCAAGCCATTTCTGCTATACTGGAACACGTGACGACCACACTGGACATCCTCATCGTGGAAGATGATGCGGTACTGCGAAGCCTCTACATCAAAAAATTCGCGACCGCTGGCTACACGATTCGCGCCGCGGAGGACGGCGAGATGGCGCTTGCGGAGATCAACAAGAAGAGCCCCGACATTCTGGTGCTCGATCTGCACATGCCGAAGATGGACGGATTCCAACTGCTCCAGCAATTTCCCAAGAAAGACCGTCCTTTCGCAGTGGTGATCCTGACGAACTTCGCCGACGAACAAACTCGTCAAAAAGGCAAAACACTGGGAGCCGACGACTTCTTCGTGAAGAAAGACATGACCATCAAATCGCTCCTGGAAATGGTGCAGCGCGTGGGGAAGGAGTGGAAGAAGAAATGAGGGGAATGCAAAATGTGAAATGCAAAATATTGTGCTGAGATACTTGTTCAATACTGTTGCATCATAGTCCCAGCAATGCCAACCACCGTGACAGCCACAACAGCCGTGGAGGACCGACGAGCACTCTGCTCTGCACGATACTTTTGCTCATTGCTTCACGCAGTCTCCACGCGATGCGATGCCTTCCCCGCACAAGCACATTGACCTCCCCCATCTCATCGAGTGAAACTCGAAAAGTGTTTGCGGAACCGATGAACACCGTCTTGTGATCCACAATGGTCGCTTTGGCATGGAACATGCGCGGTGTAAGCAACACCGTCATATGGGAACCAAGCCCCTCCGCAAGAAGCGTACCGACGGTCGCGATGTTCGCATGATGGTGAAAGTCCGTCTGCTTCGGCAGAATGATGGTGACGTGCACCTGACGCCGGCTGAGCGCAATGAGCGTGCGCACCACCTCCGGATCCGAGAGGTAGCACTGCTCCATCACAACGTGTTCCTTCGCGCTTTGCAGCAGCTCCATGAGAACGGGACGAATGTCCTTGTGTTCTTCGTTATTCATGACCAACCGGACGGGTGCGTCCGCCGGTCCGCGCCCGCGCGTGAGAAATTGTTCCACAAATCGCGCTCCCCGCAACTCCACCATGTAATCATGCCAATCCCGATAGTACTCATCTGCGATGTTCATGCCGGTGAGCAGCATCGTGGAACCGTCGATGACGAAGACCTTGGCGTGATCATTGTATGTCGCCGTGCTGATACGGATATTCGGATGATGCCAAAACGCGAGCCAGGGTTCCTGCGTTGATTCTTTGGTACTGATGAAATCGCCGGAAAATTCGAAGAAATCCCCCACCGCCTCTTTGGTGATGTCGACGAGAACGCCGCGTTCCGCCACCTCGAGGAGCAGCCGAGCGATACGGCGCCCCGTCGCATCGTTCTTCCAGATGAACATTTGAATGATGACGGAGTGTTGCGCATGCCGGATAAGATGCTCGATGCGATGGAACACGCCGGAGCCGTCCACCCACAAACGGACGTCATTGCGACGAGTCATACGCCCGATCGACTCCCCCGTCCGGAAGAGAATCAAGATGCGCATACGAAAAAAGAGTCGTAATCCGCGCACACGTCTCTGCCCCCTTCGACCGAAGAAATAGCGCAGAACACCGCGAACGGCGCTTCTAAACCCTGCGGTATTGGTGAGATCTCTCCAGCTTCGAAGACGTGGCATACGAAAAACGGGGGATATCCTCAGTATACACGGCGTGCGCGCAGAATGCGTCAAGGACAGTCCTCTGCGATTTTCAAGTGATCATCGGTGCTTTTTCTGCTACAATGGTAGGATACTCCTATGTGGGAATTCCTCCTCCCCACCGGCGCGCTTGCGGCAACCATCGTCCTCGTCCTCCTGCTGACGCAGATGACGCGGCGTCTGGCGGACCGCAGACGGGAAGAGGATCTGGTGTTCCTGCAGCTTTTGATGCCCAAGAAGGAATCTCGGGAGGAACGGGATGCGGAATCCGAACAATTCGGGCACGACTACAAAGAGGTCATCGGCGTGATGGATCACCTGTTCCAGTCGCTGCACGGCGTCTACAACGGCACGCTGTCCCGGCTGTTCTACGGTCAGACGTTCATCTCCATGGAGTACGCGGCGCTCGCGGGAGAAATTCTCTTCTTCGTTGTCTGCCCCCGACGCACGGCCGCTCTGGTGGAAAAGCAAATCACGTCGTTCTATCCGGAAATCACGATTGATGAAGTGGAGGATTACAACATCTTTACGGAGCGCTCGGTGGTGACGGCAAAATCACTGCATCCCGCCAAATCATTTGTCGCGATTTTTAAAACGTACCAGCAACTTAAGAGTGATCCGCTCAACGCCATCACCAACGCGTTCTCGAAGCTCGGCAGCGACGAGGGGGCAGCCGTGCAGATCGTGCTGCGGCCGGCGAAGCAGGGCTGGCAAAAAAAACTGCAGGAGGAAGCCGGCAACTTACTCAATAAGCCCGGCGGGAAACGGCGCTCCATTTTGCATCCGCTGTCATGGATCGGAGCGCTCATGGATGTCTTCAGCGAGAACGGCGGCACACCCGCGGAAGACGCGCACAAGGGAGAACGTGTCTCGCAGATGGTGGAAGAGTACAGCAAAGCCGTCGATGAGAAAGCGGGCAACCCCGGATTCCACTGTGTCATGCGCGTCGTCGCATCCGCCAATACGCTCCCCCGCGCGAACACGATTCTGGGAACCGTGCTCGCGGGATTCGGTCAATTCAATGACGTGCGCGGCAACGGACTGAAGACGATCAGCGTGGAGAGCAGGAAGGAGACGGTTCGTCGATTCATCCGCCGCTCTCCGCGCCGCACGCTGCACGAACGACTGCAGGCGCGCAGCATGCTTCTGGGCACCGCGGAACTCGCGAGTTTCTTTCATGTGCCGCACATCAAGTACAACAAAGCCGAGACCATTAAGTGGCAGAATTTCAAGATCGCCCCGTCGCCCAAGAACGTTCCCGAAGACGGTTTGTACCTGGGTACCAATACCTACCGCGGCGACAAGAAGAAGATTTTCATGAACAACGAAGACCGCTTCCGTCACTTCTACATCATCGGACAGACGGGTACGGGAAAATCTTCGATCATCCAGCTGATGGCTCGACAGGACTTCCATGCGGGACGCGGCGTGTGCATCGTCGATCCACACGGATCGCTCATCGATGACTTGATGCCCTATATCCCCCGTCACCGCGCGGATGACGTCATTTACTTCAATCCTTCCGATACGGAACGTCCGCTCGGACTGAACATTCTGGAGGGAAAGACCCCCGAGGAGCGCGACCTCATCGCGCTGGACGCCATGAACATGATGGTGAAGATGTTCGGTGAGGAAATCTTCGGACCGCGCATTCAAGACTACTTCCGCAACGGCTGTCTCACGCTGATGGAAGACACGGAGGAAGGCGGCGCCATCACCGATCTCGTGCGTCTCTTCACCGATGACGAGTGGCAGAAATTCAAGCTCAGTAAAGTGAAGAACCCCATCGTCCGCAGCTTCTGGGAGAACCAGATGGCCAAGACCGGCCAGCGCGAGAAACAGGAGATGATCCCCTACTTCGCCGCGAAGTTCGGACAGTTCTACACGAACACCCTCATGCGCAACATCGTGGGACAAACGCGCAGTTCGTTCGATGTCGCGGACGCGATGAACACCAATAAAATCGTATTGATGAACCTCTCCAAAGGTCTCATCGGAGATATCAACTCGACGCTTTTGGGCATGATCGTCGTGAACAAAATCCAGGTGGCCGCCATGCGTCGCCAGCGCATGAGCTCCGACGAGCGCAAAGACTTCTTCCTGTACATCGACGAATTCCAGAACTTCGTGACGCCGTCCATCGAATCGATTCTCTCCGAGGCTCGCAAGTACCGTCTGGGATTGATTCTGGCGCATCAGTACATCGATCAATTGGAGAAGGAAAGCAAACTGAGCGGTGCGGTCAGTTTGAAGGGAGCCATCTTCGGCAACGTCGGCACGATGATGTTCTACAAGATCGGCCCGCAGGACGCCGAGGTGGCCGCCAAGGAAATGGCGCCGGTCTTCAGCGAGCAGGACCTGGTGAACATGGACGCGTTCAAAGGCGCCATGAAACTCAGCATCGGCGGACAGCCGAGCCGCCCCTTCTCTATCGAAGTCCCCCGCCCGTGGCTGGATAAAACCTATCCCCGCGACGACCAGGCCGCGGAAGCATACAAGCAGCTTTCGAGACTGAAGTACGGCAGACCGAAGGACTTTGTGAGTCGGGAAGTACTGCGGAGAATCGGGATGTAGGAAATGACGAGCGATGAGCGGCTGGCACAAATGAATACCGTTTCTGCAAGAATGATTTGGATCTTCCGAGCAAACTGCTTCACAGATAATGATGCGCCTCGTCGCGTTTACGGCGCAAACGCTCCTGCAGTGTCGGGTCTTCGTCCCACCAAAGCGTACGTCGCACTTGTTCACTTTCGGAAGGAACCCGACCGCCGACAAACCCATACGACAAAAGCCAACGACAGATTGTTTCTGTCACCGGTGCGAGTACGTACTTCTTATGGCGTATGTGTGCAATGTACTCTTCTTCCTGTTGGGTATATTCGCGGCAGACTTCTTCCGCAATGCATCTCAATTCCACTCCTTCGATGATGGAAAGCGATCTTTGGCCCAAAATATCTCGAATACACAGTATGGCAGTATGCAATGTTTCTGAGACCAGTGTTCTCATTCTCTCCCCATCATCAATGGAACATCGTGCATTTCGGCTCGATCGATCATCTTCCAATGATGCAAGAAGAGTGTCAAAAGATACTTCGGACATCTGAATGACGGAAAATGCTACACCGGACTCGCATGCACCAAGTACCGTTCCTTGATGCTGTCCGGCGGCCAGCAGGTGTAGAGAATCAGTTCCTCGCCTCCGCCGCGCTGGTAGACGCTCATGTCGGAAGCAGGCACGGTTTGCTTGTGCGTGACCCTGTACGTGTACGACTTTCCCGCGTACGTCACACTGATGGTATCGCCGACTGAGAGCTTATTGATCTGTCGAAAGATCTTCGTGTAACTGCTGACGTCCCACGGGTAGCTGCTACTGTGTCCATAAATCAGTATTTTCCCGCCTTTGCCCGGATAACTGAAGAGATGTCCCACGCCGTACTTGAGCGGCGCAAGCAGACCGTCCTTGCTGAGCGGATCTGCGGGATGCGTGACGGTGAGATCGCTGATGCCCAAAGACGGCATGGAGATGGCAAAGTTTTTTCGTGAGACGGATGCGGTGGGAGCAGTGGGGGTGACGACGGATTGCGCGCGTGCGACGGGAACGACCGAAGGAGGCGTATACCGAACCGGCGCGGGCGCAGTGGTCACGGCGGGCTGCCGAACGATTGGCGTGGTCGGCGCGCGCGCAACGGGAGCCGCGGCCACGACAACGGGAGTCGGGGGAATGACCGGAGGCGGCGATTGCACCGTGAGGGATCGCGAATCGGGGATACCCGCCGACGAGAGGAGCACGTGATACGCGTCCCGCTGCATGGGCTGCCCCAGGCGCACGGGATTGGGCACCTGCAACCCCCCCTGCACGGCGGCCCGGAGGGGTACATCAAACCAGTGGCCGGAAGAAGGCGTCTGCAGTGACTGCGCGACTGAGGCATTGCGGCGCGCCTGCGAACGTGCGACGAATGCAACTGCTTCCTCTTCCGTCACCATATCCCCGGGCCGGAAGAGTGCGGCACCGTTGCCCAGCACAATCCCCGCCTCGAACGCCGTCTCAATGTACGGCGCATACCAGTGCTCCGCAGAGACGTCTTTGAAGAGCGGCAGAGGCGGCATTTTCTCTTTGATACTGCCAAATCGTGCTTTCAGAACGGGGTCTCCCTCCACCAACAAAGCAACCGCTCCCGCACGAGTGATGGTCGGCGCCGATGCGTTCTGCGCAAACGCACGCGTAAATGCACCGACAAGCAGAACGACTGCCAAGAGCAAAAAGAAGCGCTTATGCATAGGAAGGGGGTAAGTTTATCATGTATCTTCATTTTGTCAATTCGATGTCCCGCATGGGGCTATTCCTGTAGGATGCTGCGGCTATGGCTCTGCAAATCGGCATCGTAGGCCTTCCGAACGTCGGAAAATCCACGCTCTTCAACGCACTCACGAAGACCCGCGGCGCTCAGGCGGCCAACTACCCTTTCTGCACCATCGATCCCAATATCGGCATCGTCGAAGTCCCCGACGAAAGACTGCAGGCCTTGGCGGCCATCGCCAAACCCCGGAAGGTCGTTCCGGCGGCCATCGAGTTTGTCGATATCGCCGGACTCGTCAAGGGAGCGAGCACGGGAGAGGGGCTCGGCAATGCCTTCCTCAGCCACATCCGCGAGGTCGATGCGATCTGCCACGTGGTGCGCGTGTTTGCCGGCGGCGATGTCATCCACGTCGACGGTTCCGTGGATCCCAAGCGCGATCGCGACACGATCGAGACGGAATTGATCCTCGCCGATCTGCAGAGCATCACCAAGCGCGTCGAGAAAATTCGCAAACCCGCGCAACTCGGCGACAAGGAAAAGAAGCTCGAGCTCTCCGCAGCTCAAACGATGCAGACGCTCCTCTCTGCGGGCAGAACGGCGCGCGAGGCGGTGCTGCTCCCCGAAGAAATCCCCGTTGCCGCGCAATTCGGTCTCCTCACCATGAAGCCGATGTTCTACGCAGCCAACGTTGCGGAAACGGATCTCTCGACACTCGATCCCGATGCACTCAAGACATCGATGGGGCTCACGCCGTCCGACCAGCTCATTCTCATCTCCGCAAAGATCGAAGAAGATCTGCAGGATCTGTCACCTGAGGAAAGCGCAGAATTTCTCGCCGCATTGGGCGTCTCATCTTCCGGTCTCGACCGTCTCATTCACGCCGCGTACGCCGCGCTCGGCTATCAAACATACTTCACGGCCGGCCCCGATGAAGTGCGCGCGTGGACCATTCGCAAAGGTGATACGGCTCCGCGGGCAGCGGGCGTCATCCACACCGATTTCGAGAGAGGTTTCATTCGAGCGGAAACAATTTCGTACGAAGATTTCATTCGATATGACGGGGAAGCCGGAGCCAGAATGGCGGGAAAAATGCGCAGTGAGGGAAAGACCTACGTCGTGCAGGACGGAGATGTGATGTTGTTTCGATTCAATGTGTGACAACCTCGTTGTTTCTATGACTTTTCTTCCCCGCCAAGAACCGTTCGTCTGCGAACACTGCGGCTGTGCCGTGGAACCGATTGAACATGGCCCCTGCCGCAACCACTGTCCGCTGTGTCTCTACTCCAAACACGTGGATGCATTGGGCCCCGGGGACCGTGCGTCTGTCTGCCAAGGTCTTATGGAGCCCATCACTCTTGACCAGGATGGAAAGCGTGGCTGGATGATTCTTCATCGGTGCATTGCCTGTGGGAAGCTGATTCCCAACAAGACTGCACCGGATGATCAGATCATCGAATTTATGGAACGCAAGGGCAGTGATGGTGCACAACTGTCCTCCTGAACGCACGCGGTGCACAAGTGGACACTTAAGAGGGAAAACAGACCGGAATTCTGTGTTGAACAAGATTTTTCCACAAGGTGGATCTGGGAGATTCCGTCTGATTGAAGTAGTAATGTGTTCACGTTTTTCTTCGTCTGCAAGCGATGATCGTTCTCCGACACTTGCGAACAAATCCGGTGATCACGTACTCTGCGGTCCCTATGAAGTTTCTCCTCTTCGTCTGCGCCTTCGGCGTGCTGTTCGTTGCAATCTGATCACGAGCGATCGGCTGACCCGCTCGTCATCCCCGTCAATTGCCCCGCATACCGTTCACTGAAGGATTGTTTCACCGGCACTTTTTCCTGCACTCTTCCCTCCGGCAAAACAACAAGTGCGTCATTCTTCGTATCGGGATGCATATCGACACGCACATCAAAATTCCCTTGTTCAATCATCTGCCTCGCTTCCGGTGAGAGGTGCGTCATTTCCAACACGTGTTCGATTCCTTGCTCTGTTATGTCATGTTCCAGCGAATTTTTCAGTGCGGTGCGCATCTGCGGCTCGCCCTCCAGCGCCATGTGCACGTCGGCGAGTTGCTCGCTCTTCTTCATCTCGCGCTCCAAATCTTTCGGCCCCTTCACCTGCTCGCGCAATGCTTCATACGCTTCCGGGCTGCGAAGACGCTTGCGGATTTTTTCGCGCTCATTGCCCGGGAGTCGGTCGAGATAGGAGGACATACGAAGTGAGGAAGGGGAGGAAAGTCAACTGCACCCGCTTGTCGCGCCACAATCCAAACAGACTTCACAACTCCCGTTGCGCTTCATCTTGGTGGAACCGCATCCGGAACACAGCGACCCCGTGAAACCCTGCTGGCGGGCAATCTCCAACGCGGTGGGCATCGCATCCACCGGGACGACAGTCTGCTGCAAAGCGTCCGTACCCTCCTCCGCACTCTCACGCTGCACATCGGTGACGGGAAAGGGGGAGAGGGACGCACCTTCGTCAACCACGGGCAACCGCATGGCGAACGCTTCCTTGCTCTTACTCCCCTCTGCGTACGCCCTCTCGACGAGATCATGATTGTGATACTGCATCGCCTTGTCCTTGCTCAAAAATTTGAGCGCAAGCCAGCGACCGAGGTAATCCATGATGCTCTTCACCATCGGAATTTCCTTGTTGCCCGTCATGCCCATCGGTTCGAAGCGCGCGCCGACAAGCTTCTCGCACAGAACTTCCAGCGGCACGCCGTACTGCAGATTCATGGAAAGACTCAACGCCAGCGTGTCCATCACGCCGGAGAGCGTCGATCCTTCCTTGCTCATCTTAATGAAGATTTCGCCCGGTGAGCCGTCATCGTACATGCCGACGTGCAGATACCCCTCGTGCCCTGCGATGCTGAACTTGTGCGCGATGGCCATGCGCTCCTGCGGGAGTTTGCGACGGCGGGGCACTTCCTTGATGACGATGCGTTCCTGCAAAACGGGCCGATCGGCGGCGGGACGCGCCTTCGGTTCGTCTTTACGATCATCCGCCGCACGTTCCATCCCGTCATCCTCCTCTCCCTTGTCTGCTTTGTTCGATAGTGCCTGGCTCAACTTGCTGCCGTCACGATAGAGAGCGTTGGCCTTCACTCCCAGTTTCCAGCTGAGGAAATACGCGTTCTTGGTGTCCTCGATGGTGGCCTCGTGCGGCAGATTGATGGTCTTGCTGATGGCGCCGGAGATGAACGGTTGCACCGCGGCCATCATGCGAATGTGCCCCTCCGCGGCGATGGAACGCTTCCCGAGTTTGCCACACGTGCTGGCACAATCGAAGACCGGCAGGTGCTGCGGCTGCAGGAACGGCGCCCCCTCCACCGTCATGTGTCCGCAGACGGCGACGTTGGCTTCCTCAATCTGCGCGGCGGTGAATCCGACGGCACGAAGCACATTGAGCGATGGATCATCGATCTGTTCCTGCGTGAGGCCCACGCGCCTGAGTGACTCTTCGCCCAGCACCCAGCGGTTGAAGGTGAAGGAAAGATCAAACACTTGCGGCAGCTGCTTCTCGATATTCGCAATGTCTTCATCGGTGAATCCTTTTGCGCGCAGCGTATTGCGATTGACGTGCGGCGCTCCCTCCAAGCTGAGACTGCCCATCACGTACCGCATGATATCCTTCACGTGCGTGGAATCGTACCCGAGCGCCTTCAGTGCGGGCTCCACCGACTGATTGGCGATCTTCATGTAGCCGCCGCCCGCAAGCTTCTTGAACTTCACGAGCGCGAAATCCGGTTCGATGCCGGTGGTATCGCAGTCCATCAGCAAACCGATGGTCCCCGTCGGCGCGACGACGGACACCTGCGCGTTGCGGTAGCCGTGCTCCTCCCCCATCGCGAGCGCTCGGTCCCAGCACTCCTTGGCGCACTCCAGCAGTTCCGAAGGCGTTTCCTCCTGGTCGAGTCCCACGGGCACGACGTGCAGACCTTCGTATTCTTTGGTCGATGCGTCGTAGGCGGCAAGGCGATGATTGCGCATCACGCGAAGCATGTCCTCGCGATTCTTCTCAAAACCCTCGAATGTGCCCAGTGCACGGGCCATTTCGGCGGACGTCGCATAGGACTCTCCCGTCAGCATGGCGGAAAGCGCTCCGCCGATGGCGCGGCCGCGGCGGGAATCGTAGGGAATTCCCATGCGCATGAGCATCGCACCCAGGTTGGCAAATCCCAGTCCCAGCGTGCGGAACCGGTAACTGAGTCGCGCAATCTCGCTGCTGGGAAACTGCGCCATCAGCACCGAAATTTCCAGAACGATGGTCCACAGGCGGACGGCGTGCAGGTACTGGCTGATGTTGAAAGCACCTTGCTCTTCATCATAGAATTTCAGGAGATTGAGCGATGCCAAGTTGCAGGCGGTGTTATCGAGGAACATGTACTCGCTGCAGGGATTGCTGGCGTTGATGCGTCCGTCCTGCGGGCAGGTGTGCCAGTCGTTGATGGTCGTGTCATACTGCACGCCGGGATCCGCACATGCCCACGCGGCATACCCGATCTGATCCCAGAGTGCGCTCGCCTTCAGCGTCTTGCACGGAACGGGATTGCGTCCCTCCGCCGCGGCTTTCCGCAGTTCGGTGCGCCAGTACAGATTCCAGTCACCATCGCGTTCGACGGCCTCGAAGAACGCGTGTGGAACGCGGACGGAATTATTGGAGTTCTGCCCGGAAACCGTCTGATACGCTTCGCCGTTGAAGTCCGTGTCGTAACCGGCTTTCGCGAGCGCCGCCACTTTCTTCTCTTCGTTGACCTTCCAATTCACGAACTCCTCGATATCCGGATGATCGAGATCCAGACAGACCATCTTGGCCGCCCGGCGCGTGGTGCCGCCGGATTTGATTGCGCCCGCCGCGCGGTCGCCGATCTTCAGAAAACTCATGAGCCCCGAACTGCGTCCTCCGTGCGAGAGCGGTTCGCCGTCCCCGCGCAGGCGTGAGAAGTTGGTGCCCGTCCCCGATCCGTATTTGAAGAGACGCGCCTCACGGACCCACAAATCCATAATGCCCCCCTCGTTGACCATGTCATCATCCACGGACTGGATGAAGCACGCGTGCGGCTGCGGATGCGTATATGCGTCCTCGCTCTTCCTGATCTCGCCGGTCGACGGCTCCGCGTAGTAGTGCCCCTGTGACGGCCCCGTGATGCCGTACGCATGATGAATGCCGGTATTAAACCACTGCGGCGAGTTCGGTGCAGCCATCTGGTGCACCAGCATGTAACTCAGTTCATCCTCAAAAGCCTGCGCGTCCTGCCTCGTCGTGAAGTACCCGTACGTTTCGCCCCAGTACCGCCAGCACCCCGCGAGTCTGCGCACCACCTGTTTCACCGACCGCTCGGGCCCGGTAACCACGTTCCCCTCGGCATCCAGGAGGAGATTCCCCTCCGCATCGCGCTGCGGCACCCCCGCTTTGCGGAAGTACTTGCTGACGACGATATCCGTCGCGACTTGCGACCATTCCGCGGGAATCTCCGCATTCTCCATTTCAAACACACTCGAACCGTCGGTATTTTTGATGCGGCTCGTGCGCAGTTCGTACGTCACTTCCTCCATCGGATCACTGCCCGGTGTCGTAAACATGCGGGGGATGGACAGACCCGTGGAACGGGAGCGCGCCGCATCACCCTGCACGGGTTGCGACTGCGATTCTGCGGAGGGAGACGAAGAGAGGGAGGAAACGGGATGCATAGAACTGTGCGGGAGGGATGACAAGTAAAATACACTATGTAGTGTCTCTGTTCAAAACAAACCACAAGATATTGATCTTCGATCACGTCATCAAGAAATCATCGGATGAGTTTGATCACCCTGTCAATGACGGCATGAGCAACACATAATGTCAGAAAACCACCCCTGAACAATCATGTATCTCAGCACGTTTGTGCTAATCTGCACTCTCATGTTCACGGGTATCATCGAAGCAACGGCAGCGGTACGGGAGAAACGTGCGACGGGCCTCATCGTCGAGCGTCCTGCATCGTTTGATGATCTGCGTCCGGGTGGGAGTGTGTGCGTGAACGGCGTGTGTTTGACGATCGCGGCGATCGACGATGCGACGCTCTCGTTTGATGTCATGCCGGAAACGTGGAACAAGACTAGACTAGGCGATCTCAAACCGGGACATCGCGTGAATGTGGAACGAGCGATGCGGGCGGACGGACGCTTCGACGGACACATCGTACAGGGGCATGTGGAAGGAGTAGGAGAAGTTCTGTCTATCGCCCCCACCCCCCAACCCCCTCCCCCAAGGGGAGAGGGGGCACACAAGGCCTTGGAAGGAGAACGGTACCCAGCGCCATTGCTCATCAATCGATCACGCCACATGCGTAAAGCGCCAACAAAGAGCGAAGCTATCTTGTGGGATGCTGTACGGAATCATCAGTTGGGATATCACATCCGACGGCAGCGCCCGATTGGAAAATATATTCTTGATTTTTTCTGTGAAGAGAAACTGCTTGGCATTGAAGTGGACGATAAAATTCATGAACGACAAAAAGAATATGATGCATTGCGTGATCGAGAATTGCATGCACTCGGCATACGCATGCTGCATGTCACCAGTGAAGAAGTTGAACACGATACTTCTGCCATTCTTGAACGGATCCGTGTCGCTCTGCATGTCACCCCTCCACCGCACGGGGGAGGGGCCGGGGATGGGGGCATTCTTTTGGAAATCAATCTACCACCGAATCTCTCCCCCTTCGTCCTCCCCAAAGGTTCCATCACCGTCGACGGCGTTTCGCTGACGGTTGCCTCTCTCACCCCATCAGGGTGTACACTGGCCCTCATTCCCACGACGCTGCGCGAAACGACCCTGGGAGCGCTCCGCAAGGGCGACCGCGTGAACATCGAGACGGACATTCTGATCCGCAGCATCGCCGCCCTCCTTCCACAGACATGAAGGACTTCCACGCTTCACCACTCCCGGCAATCATCGACTCCTCGTGGAAGATCGGCATCGTCGCATCGCTCTATCATCGTGCCGTGGTTGATGCACTGGTGGATGGTGCGAAGACGCTGCTGCTATCCGCGGGGATCCCGGCGGCGAACATCACCGTCCACGACGCGCCCGGCTCATTTGAGATTCCGCTGATCGGTGCCGCGCTCGCGCAAACGCAGACGGTCGATGCGCTGCTGGGATTCGGGGTCATTGTGGAAGGCGAGACGCACCACGCCCGTCTGCTGGCGGAAACGGTCGCCCACGGCATGATGAACGTGCAAACGAAGGAATTGATTCCTTTCGCCTTCGAGGTGCTGTACGTTGATAGTCTCGACCAAGCGATAGCCCGCACACAGGGAGCGGATCACAAAGGCGTCGAAGCCGCCCGGTCCGTCCTTCGGTCCTTGGACACATTGCGTACGTTACGAGATGCGACTGACCGGTTACGAACGAACTGACGAACGAACGAACTAACGAAATATCGAGATAACGAATCCTTGTCTTTAGTCCTTAGTCCTCTGTCCCGAAGTCCTAATCCCTAATCCCTAATCCCAAACCCCCAATCCCTGCCCCATGTCCCCTTTCTCCTCCATTCCCGACGCCATCGCCGCCCTGCAGCAGGGCCGCATGATCGTCGTAGTGGATGATGAGGATCGTGAGAATGAGGGGGATTTGATCGCCTCCGCCGAACATGTGACCGAGGATCAGATGGCATTCCTCATCCATCACACCAGCGGCATCGTGTTTTTGGCCATCACGAATGAAATCGCCGACCGCCTCCGCCTGCCGCCGATGGTCCCCGTGAACACCGCCAAGCGCGGCACTCCGTTCACCGTCAGCATCGAAGCACGGGAAGGCATTGAGACCGGCGTCTCCGCCAAAGACCGCGTGACGACCGTGCGCACCGCAATTCGTCCCGATGCCTCGCCGCATGATTTGGCGCGTCCGGGACACATCTTTCCCTTGCGTGCGGATGACGGTGGCGTCCTCAAGCGCGCAGGTCATACGGAAGCCACGGTCGATCTCATGCAACTGGCGGGGTTGCGTCCCGGAGGCGTCGGTGCGGAACTGATGCATGAAGACGGCACCATGATGCGCCTCCCCGCACTCGAAGCGTTCGCACAGGAGCATGATTTCCCTCTCATCTCCATCGCAGATCTCATCGCCGAACGACATTCCCGGGAACATCTCATCAAACTGGAAGCGGAAGCGAACCTGGAAACGCACGTCGGTCTGTGGCGCATCAAAGTGTACAGTGACTCCGTCTCCAAACGAGAGCACATTGCTCTCATCCGAGGTGACATTCATCCGGCGAAACCCACTCTCGTCCGCGTCCACTCCGAATGTCTGACGGGCGACATTCTGCACTCGCAACATTGTGATTGCGGCTGGCAACTCGACCGCGCGATGCACATGATCGCACAGGAGGGAATGGGTGTGATCGTTTACATGCGTCATCAGGAGGGACGCGGCATCGGCCTGTCCAACAAGATACGGGCGTACGCTCTGCAACAGGAACAAGGATTGGATACCGTGGAAGCCAATGAGAAGCTCGGATTCCCGCCGGACGCACGCAACTACGGCATCGGCGCACAGATCCTCCACGACGTAGGAGTGGGAAACATCCGTCTTTTAACCAACAATCCGCGTAAAATTAGCGGACTCAAAGGGTTCAATCTGGAGATCGTGGAGCAAGTTCCCATCGCGATGGAAGCGCCGCCGCTCGGCTTACTTTCGTACCTCACCACCAAGAAGAACAAACTGGGGCATCTGCTCAATTTGTGAGACTGATTTCTTCATCCACCATCCCCGCTTGTCGGAAAGCGTCCCACGTACGTTGACCGCCTTCCACCAGGATGCTCGTGAGTCCGTGATACCCTCCGGACGGTTCCGTGAGCGCTTGCCACAGCATCGTCCAATCGAAGCACTGTTTTTCAACCGGAACTTCCCGCAGCATCACTCCCCTCTTCGTGAGTTCACGCCACACATCTTCCTGTTCCCGCGTGACGGGAGGCGCGTGGACAATGATCGTTTCTGATCGACGATCATCGGAGACGATGCGCGCAGTAAGCTGAATGCGCAGGTGCGGATCGAGGATGATGCGCAAAGGATGGAACGTCTTCCCCTCTCCCGGTAGGCATACGGCGTGTGGAGGGAGAGGGGGTTGGGGGGTGAGGGAATGGAAGCGAACATCCAACTTCGGATCATCCGCGAGCACCGTCCCGACGCCGACCAGAATGGCATCGTGCGTGGAACGGAGAAACGTATGCGACCAAATGTTCTGTGCTTTCGATGTGATCGCAAGCGGCCTGCCATCATCCTCCGCGATGCGACCATCCCGGGTCCGTGCGGATTTGAGCGTAATGAACGGGCGATTCTTCGTGCGCATTGAGAAAAATCCGCGATTCATACGTTCGCATTCCGTCTGTAGCACAGGCCCAAAAACCCGAACACCATTTTTAATCAATTTACCAATTCCCTCCCCCCGCATCCGTTCGTCGGGATCCGTCATGCCATACACCAGATTCCGTACGCCGCGTTCGAGAATGATGTCCGTGCAGGGCGGCGTTTTCCCGTGATGACAACAAGGTTCCATATTCACATAGAGCGTATCCGTCGGCAGCACGGTGCCATCGAATCGCTCCAGCAGTGCTCGCTCCGCATGGGGCGCGCCGAATGCTTCATGCCATGCCTCCGCAATGATGCGTCCATCCCGTACCAACGCCGCTCCGACCATCGCGCCATCGCCCACGGAGCCGCGACCATGTGCGGCAAGAGCAAGGCAATGACGAATATGGGATGCATGCATGATAAGAGGAAGGATAATGCAAAATGTGAAATGTGAAATGTGAAATGCTCACAAAATAGACCTTGGAGAGTTCGTCCTTGTACATTTTCTCATTCAGTCAGCCCGAGGCGGACGATCATTTTGCATTCCCTTATGCAGATACTTCTGCAATGCCGACACCGGAACCGGGGCGTGTTTCTTCTCCGATTCTTCCTGCAGCTTCGCATCTTTCCGCATGCGGTGGTGACGGTGCGCATGCAGGATGGTGCGATAGCCGCCTTCGCCGTTCTCCAGAAAATGCGCGACACGCGTGACCGTCGTGGTACTGGCGCCGGTCACTTCGGCAATGTTTCGGTAACTCATCCCCTGCGCGATCAAACGCGCGACCTCCAGCCGTTCGCTCCAGGCTTGCAGCTCACTGAGTGTTCCGATATCCCGCAACAACGCCGCCATATCCGCATCCGACTTGCAGGAGCGCAGCGCGGACACCAACGCTTTGAACCAAGGCTCCTTGTGCCAACTGTCCTCGGTGAAACGTCGTTTCATGGGAAAGGAGAATGGAGAATGCGTCAACTGTACAGGAAGTGCGTGAAACGGTCCACAGGCACTTGCGTGTATGGTACACTGAAAAAACTATGAGCGGCACCCGCACCATCGCACTCTCCGCGTTCACGTCCCTCCTCGTCTCCTCCCTCGTACTTGGCATCGAGACGGTGACGCTTCGCGCACCCCAACCCTCGGATTCTCCCACGATGCCTTCCGCACCCATCGACGCACTGGAGGAAGAAGTGCGCGCGGAATCCCCCGTGATCGAAGTGGTCTCAGCCGCGGAACCGGCGGTTGTAAGCGTGATCATCAGCAAAAACCTGCCCGTGATCGAACGTTTCTACGATCGCATTCCATTGGGTGATTCTCCCTTTAATTTTGAAATACCCCGCCTGCGGCAAATGGGAACCGAATTGCAGGAAGTGGGTGGAGGGACGGCGTTCTTCGTTTCGGAAGACGGTCTCCTGATGACCAACCGGCACGTCGTCAGTGACGAAGATGCTCTGTACTCGGTCCTGCTCAATGACGGCCGGACACTGACCGCCAAGGTGCTCGCGCGCGATGCTCTCACCGATATCGCGCTCCTTAAGGTGAAAGGAACGGATTTCCCGGCGTTGCGACTTTCCTCGAGCAATGAGCCCGTTTTGGGCCAGACGGTCATTGCCATCGGCAATGCACTCGCGGAATTTCGCAACACGGTGAGCGTCGGCGTCATCTCCGGACTGCAACGCACCATCACGGCCGGCAATCCTGCCGAAGGAACGACGGAACGCCTCACGCAGATTCTGCAGACCGATGCCGCCATCAACCAGGGCAACTCCGGCGGGCCGCTGCTGGATCTGCAAGGCTCCGTCATCGGCATGAACACGGCGGTCGCTTCCGGCGCGCAGAACATCGGCTTCGCCATTCCCGTTTCCGATTTGCGTCGCGTGCTGCACAGCTATCAATCATTCGGCCGCATCGTGCGACCCTATCTCGGCGTCCGATACGTGATGCTCACGCCCGCACTTGCCGAAGAAGAGAAACTGTCCGTGACACAGGGGGCACTGATCACCAAGGGCGAGGAACCCGGCGAAATCGCCATCGTCCCCGATTCTCCCGCTGCAAAAGCCGATCTGCGCGAAGGAGACGTGATCGTGAAAGCGGGTGAAACGGCACTGACAGAGCAAGCTGACTTCAGTGGCATCATCCAGCGCATGCTGCCGGGAGACACACTCACGCTGACGATTCTCCGGGACGGACGGGAACGGGAAGTGACGGTGACACTGGAGGAGTGGACGAATGAGGGGGTAGGGAGTGGAGAGTAGGTTATAGACGTTTCATGCAAAAATCACTCTCACACTGAGGGCATTTTCTCCTACCCCCTACAACCTACCACCTACAACCTACCCCCTACTTCTCTTCCTCCGCCACACCACCCACCCGAATACGACAACGATCACCAGAGCGATCAGCGCTTCCAGGATGCTCTCGATATTCTCGAACCCGTGTACCAGCCTGTACAGTGTCTCGATGCCGGTAAAGCCGACATATAGATAGAACGCATCGCGGACGATGGTGCCGAGGATGGTCGTCGGAAGATAGATGCGCATGGGCACTTTGATGGCCCCCGCACCGATCGAGACGACGGCACTGGACATAATCGGAAGTGCGCGCAGCGCAAAGAGCAGTACGTAATCCTTCCACGTTCCCCTTAGCCGCTTTCCGAAAGAAACAATTTCCTCGTGCGACACGCCGAAAAGCCAACCGAACCGACCGAAGATGAACGACTCCGCCTTCGCGGCGATGGCGTAGACGAGAACCGCCCCGATCGTCTTGCCTGCCGTGGCAATCAGAGAGAGAACGATCAGGTAAGCCATCGGTTTGTCCTGCGCCGCGGCGATGGACCCCGTCACCGTCATGACGATAGGCGACGGAACGGGAGCGAGCAACTCCTCCACGAACGATCCCAGGACCGCGAACAGTTCCAGCGGAACAACCCGCGCCCAGTCGATCAGAGCATCCGTAACGGATGAAATCATGAGGACGGAAGGAAGAAACTCACCCGTTGGACCGGGATTGCGTGACGCCGGAGCGCGAGACGATGATCTCCTCGGCGACGTTTTTCGGAACCTTGTAGTAGTGACTGGGCTCCATGGCGTAACTCGCGCGACCCTGCGTCATGGAACGCAGTTCCGTGGCGTACCCGAACATTTCCGCCAGCGGCACCTGCGCCGCGATGATCTTGGCCATGCCGCGATCGGAGGTGCCCATGATCGTACCGCGGCGAGAATTCAGATCGCCCATGACGTCTCCGAGGAAGTTTTCGGGAACCGTCACTTCCACTTTCATGATCGGTTCGAGAATGACGGGATCGGCCTTGCGCGCGGTCTCTTGGAACCCGATGGACGCGGCGAACTTGTAGGCCATCTCGGAGGAGTCGACGTCGTGGTACGAACCGTCCAGCAGCTCGACCTTCACATCGACCACGGAGAATCCCGCAAGGATGCCGCGGCTCATGCCTTCCTGGAACCCCTTGTCGCACGGCGCGATGAATTCGCGCGGAATGCGGCCTCCCACCACGGAGTTGACGAACTCGTAACCCTTGCCGGGTTCCTGCGGCGTCAGTTTGAAGATGACGTGACCGTACTGTCCGCGACCGCCGGTCTGCTTGATGTACTTGCCCTCGCCATCGATCTCCTTGGTGATGGTCTCGCGATAGGCCACCTGCGGCGTGCCGACGTTCGTCTCCACCTTGAATTCGCGACGCATGCGATCGACGAGGATATCCAAGTGCAGCTCTCCCATGCCCGCGATGATCGTCTGCGCCGTCTCATCATCGGTGTGGACGCGAAACGTAGGATCCTCCTCCGCCAGCTTCTGGAGGGCGATGCCCATGCGCTCCTGATCGGCCTTCGTTTTGGGTTCGATGGCGATGTGGATGACCGGTTCGGCGAAGGTGATCGACTCGAGCTGCACCGGCATGGATTCGTCACAGAGCGTGTCGCCCGTCCGCGCATCTTTCAATCCGATGACCGCGGCGATGTCACCGGCCTGCACCTCCGTGATTTCCTGACGCGAATTGGCGTGGAGACGTACGAGACGACCGATGCGATCTTTATTGCCGTTGCGCGGGTTGTAGACCGACGATCCGCTCTTCAGAACGCCCGAGTACACACGGATGAACGTCAGCTTCCCGACGAAGGGATCGGAGGCGATTTTGAACGCGAGCGCTGCAAGCGGCTCATTGTTATCGGCTTTGCGTTCGACAGGTTCACCGTTGGAAGGATTCGTCGCCTTGATGGCCGGAACATCGAGAGGAGAAGGCAGGTACGCGACGACTGCATTGAGTACGCGCTGCACACCGATGTTTTTCAGTGACGATCCGCACAGAACCGGATAGACCTTGCCGGCAACGGTTGCCTTACGCAAACCCAGCATCAACTCAGCGTCCGTGAGAGCGCCGTTCTCCAGGAAAGCATCGATGAGATCGTCGTTGGCTTCCGCGACTTTCTCCATGAGAACCGCGCGATACTCCGCCACTTCGCTCTCCATATCCGCGGGGATGGGTTGCTCCGTGATGATTTCACCGTGTGCGCCGCTGAAGACGTACGCCTTCTTCGCAATGATATCAACGAGCCCCTTGAAGGTGTCCGCCGCCCCGATGGGCAGCTGAATGGCCACCGCATCTTTGCTGAGCCGATCGTGAATGGATGCCAGCGACATGAAGAAATCACCGCCGGTCTTATCCATTTTGTTGATAAAGGCGAGTCGCGGCACATCGTACTTATCGGCCTGGCGCCACACCGTTTCGCTCTGCGGCTCCACGCCCTGTGAACCATCGAACACAACCACGCCGCCATCCAGCACGCGGAGACTGCGCTCCACTTCGGCGGTGAAATCGACGTGGCCGGGTGTGTCGATCAAGTTGATGGTGATATCCTGCGACTCTTCCCCCTCACCGGGTACCGGTGCCTTCCAGTGACACTGCGTGGCAGCCGCCGTGATGGTGATGCCTCGCTCGCGCTCCTGCTCCATCCAGTCCATGGTCGCCTCGCCTTCGTGCACTTCACCGATTTTATAGTTGATTCCCGTATAGAACAAAATGCGCTCGGACGTGGTGGTCTTTCCGGCATCGATATGTGCGATGATACCGATGTTTCGAACGTGTTTGAGGTCCATACGGGGAAAAAGGAAAGGAAAAGCTGCAACTACTCACATCTCACGTCTCACAACTCACAGCTTTGAAGTGCGGAGACTCTACAGAAAGAAGGAAGGGGATGCAATACGGAGAATATCCTCATTGATCAACCAATCATCACCCAACGTCTCGCCTTGTGCGGAGTGCGAGGGGCTAAAATGTTTCGTAGCCCGAAGCATTTGGGTGAAGAAATTTCGCATTCTTTGCCATCTTCAGAGCTAAATTTCTGAACCGTACAAGGCGTGTTATATGCTGTAGCATTTTCTGCTAAGGTAGTATTATGGGTGAGAGATTGCCAACATATGCTGACGCTGAGGCGGCTATTGAATCATTGCCGATAGGTAACTCAGAACGAGGCATTCTACTTGGATTGCTTGCAGCTCAGCGTGAGAGGGGAATAAACGATCAATTTGGTGAGATCATTAAAGAAGTCAAGAAAGCAAAAGCAAGAATCAAAAGACTTGAATTGCCGCCATTTTGCGATTAATGGAGCAGAAAAGGCTATTGCATATATCTATCACAAAACGCGCTCAACGATACGAAGCAATCCTCTGCAATCCATGAGAACCTCTTTAGCTATTGAATATCTTGGGATTCAAGAGCTATCAGATGCTTTATCCTACAATTTGGCAATTGTTTCTGCAAAATGGCAAGATCCTTGTATTCCAAATTCTCCGATGATATACGCAATTCCTGGAGATGCGAAAGACCCGTCAGAATGGGAAATAATTTAGGTGTCACCTGTGTGGATGTCAGATTCAAGTGAGTAAGTTGTGTGAGACCCGCCAAATGCATTGCGGCAGCATCGTCTATCTCCGTGTATCCAAGATCAAGATTGCGCAATTCACTGAGCCTCCCGATTATCCGCATGTGCCCTTCGGTCAACTTCCATAAACAGCAATTCAGTGTTTGCAGCTGAGTGAATTGTGGCAATGCTTGCCAACCAAAGCCATCGGCGTCAGGTATGACGGCCACATCCAAACCGGAAATAGAGCCTGCGAGTCCTTTATCTACCAACTTCTGTAATTGCTTTCCTTGATGGGGATACAATAGAAATAACACAATATCTGTTCTTCCTACAAATCTGGAAGGATCTGCAAGCAGATCATCAGGGGAAGGATAACATGTCTCGGTACTCCCTCCATAAAATGCTTCGCCAACTGAGACTCTCACCTCCGTTTGGATTGCTTTCGGAGCACCATCAGCATTGGGTGCTCCTCTGCGCAACGTCGGCTGTAGAACCTCAAACTCTATACGAGGCATAGAACATGGGAGAACTGACTTACCAATTCTCTTCCTCCTTTCTTGAAAGGGCAAGAAGTGTCCTCTTACGCCGCCACTCGGTGCTCCCGCTCCACCCTCTTTCCCAAATGATTTAAGTTTCGCTGCGTCGCCAGTTGCACATCCTGCCTTTCTTTGTTCCAGAAAGGAATCCATGGGAGATGAACAGCCAATTGAGCAACGCTCCCCCCGCCGCGCAGCATGCCTTTCACGACCTCCCACGTCAGCTTGAATGGCAAAAAAACAGTACTCCCCAGTGCCTCACCAAAGGCACGCCGCGTCGCCCCCTTCTCACCTTCAATCCAGCGAATGGGTAACGTAAACGGTGCCCCCGCCATCTTCTGTATCGTTTTTCCCATTTCCCTGCTGACACCTTCAATTGTTTTCAACATATACGTCAATTGTACACTATTCTTTACAATTCTGCTACTGCAAAAGCTCTGGTGCCTTTAGCTCGCAACCCGTTTACCTGCAGTCATACATACCAACAGGAGTATCTTTGGGGAAATCTGCAAGAGTCAACTCCAGAAATGCCCGCCGATCCTCCGGGATATTCAGATACGGCAAATGTTTCGCAAGAGCGCAGCATTCAGCTTTGTACCATTGAGCCCATACAGAATTTTATGTTCCAACTCCCACCGCTCCACAATGGTACCTTTTCTCAGTATTGTGATGTCATAGTCCCAGGCGCGCAAGGCAACAGTTTACACCCTCTTTGAGGAGGGAGCACAGTGCCTATTTGGCCAAATGAGCGAATGCCTTGTTTGCTTGCGCCATCTTGATGACGTCCTGCTTCTTCTTGAAAGCCCCTCCCTGTTCAGCGGACGCATCCAGCAGTTCCAACGCGAGCTTCTGCGCCATGGGGATTCCCTTACGATCGCGCGCCGCTCCCAGAATCCAACGGAAGGAAAGCGCCGTTTGACGTTTGGGCGTCACTTCCACCGGCACCTGATACACGGAGCCCGCCACGCGCTTTGGACGGACTTCGACCATGGGAGTCACATTGAGCAGCGCCTTGTTGAAGACTTCAATGGGATCTTCCTTCGTGCGGGTCTTGATCACTGCGAGCGTGTCTTTGAAGACACGTCGCGCCGTGGATTTCTTCCCGTCCTTCATGAGACAGTTGATGAACTTCTCTATTTGAGGGCTGGAACCTTCGGGGACGTAGACTTTGACGGGACGGGCCATGGGAGGAAGGGATTAGGGATTAGGGATTAGGGATTTGGACTTAGGGATTCGTTGGTTCGTCACTCATCACTCAAAACTCAAAACTCATCACTCAACTCTTCGCTCCGGCTTTCGGCTTGCGGGCGCCGTAGCGAGAACGACCCTGCTTGCGGTTGCGGACGCCTTCGGTATCCAGCACGCCGCGAACGATGTGATAACGGACACCCGGAAGATCTTTCACGCGGCCGCCGCGGACCAGGACCACCGAGTGCTCCTGGAGGTTATGCCCCTCTCCCATGATGTACGCCTTCACTTCGTGGCCGTTGGTCAGGCGCACGCGGGCGATCTTGCGAAGAGCGGAGTTGGGTTTCTTCGGCGTCATCGTGGTGACTTTCAGGCACACCCCGCGCTTGAACGGCGCGCCGCCGGGCAACGAAACGGGACGCATCTTGAGGGCGTTCCACGTGTACTGGAGCGCGGGAGCTTTGCTCTTGGTGCGCTTATCCTTGCGAGGCTTGCGGATCAACTGATTGATGGTCGGCATGGGGTGGGGATAGTAATGGAGGGAGGAGAGGGAGTAAAGGGCTCATTCTTCCTCATTGCGATCTCGATACACCTGGCCCGTGGGAATGAGGCGTCCGATAATGACGTTCTCCTTCAAACCGTGGAGCATATCGATCTTGCGTGTGGTAGCGGCATCCACGAGGACGCGAATGGTTTCCTGGAAGGAAGCACCGGAGAGCCAGCTATCCGTGGCCAACGCCACGCGCGTGATCCCGAGGAGCAACTGCTCGTAGGTGGCGGGCTTCCCCATCTCGGCCTTCTTCGCGCCTTTGTTCTGCTTCAGGATGCGTTCGTTTTCATAGTCGACATCTCCCTTGTCGGCGACTTCTCCGGGGAGGAACGCGGTGGTGCCGGCGTCGGAGACGCGGACCTTGCTGAACATCTTGCGCACGATGATCTCCAGGTGTTTGTCATTGATTGTTTGCCCTTGGGAGGCGTAGATGTGCTGCACCTCCTGGACGACGTAATTCTGAACGGCGTAGACACCTTTCTTCTCCAACAAATCCTGAAGGTTATAGTGTCCGAGATTCAGCGCGTCGCCGACTTTGACGCGCATGCCGGTCTTCACCGTGAGGGATTCTCGCGCACCGAACGTGTAACCGGCGTCCTGCAATTCATTGTGCTTCACGCGGATGACGCCGTCCTCGGCCTGGGTGATCTTGCCGGCGCAGGTGGCGCGCACGACGGATTTGTCGAAACGAGATCTGGCCAGAATGGCGCGCTCGGCGACCTCCTCGCCCTTCGCGACGGCGATATCGAATCCCGCTTGCAGACGGAACGTGTCCTCACCGGGCTCTTCCTCCTGCACGTGCACGGTGGTCTTGCCGCCCTGATGACTCACTTTCACCACACCCGTGATGTCGGCAAGCTGCGCGGACGTACGCGGATTTCGCGCTTCAAAGAGTTCCTCCACGCGCGTGAGACCCTGCGTGATGTCGGCCCCCTCCGCGACGCCTCCCATGTGGAAGGTGCGCATGGTCAGCTGCGTTCCCGGTTCACCGATGGATTGCGCTGCAATGATGCCCACGGGCGTTCCGATCTTCACGGTCTTGTTGTCCCCGAGGTCACGGCCATAGCACTTCTGACAGATGCCCTGCTTCGTCTTGCAAGTCATGATCGATCGCACGGCCACTTCCGTGATCTTGTTCTTGTGCATGAGTTCCAGCAGATCCGCATCGATCTCGACGTCACGCTTGGCCAGGATCTCTCCCTTCTCGTTTTTCAGATCGATGCCGAGCGTCCGCCCGAAGATGCGGCTCTCGAACTTCTCACCGATGCGCTCGGAATCTTCCTGAGTGATGACATGGATATCCGTGGAACCGCAGTCATTTTCACGGATGATGATGTCCTGCACCGCATCGACGAGACGACGTGTCAAGTAGCCTGCCTCCGCGGTTTTCAGAGCGGTGTCCGACTTGCCTTTGCGTCCTCCGTGCGTGGCGATGAAGTACTCCAATACGGAGAATCCACCTTTCAGGTTGCTCTTGATGGGCAGTTCAATGGTGCGACCGGAGGGATTGGCGACCAATCCTTTCATGCCTCCCAGCTGCGTGACCTGGCCCCAGTTTCCGCGTGCGCCGGAATCGATCACGTAGGTGATGTCATTCTCGGGAAGCTCCAGGAAACCGCGAACCATCGCATTCGTCACTTCGTTCTTCGTGTCGCTCCAAATGCGGATGGCGTGGTTGTAGCGCTCATCGGCGGTGATGAAGCCCTTCCAGAAGAAGTTGTTCATCTGGCGGATTTTCTCGTCGGCCTCCGCGACGAACGCGTCGTATGCAGGCGGCACCACCACATCGCTCGCCGCGACGGAAATGCCAGAGATGGTGGCATATTTGAAACCGGTGTCCTTGATGCGATCCGCAAACCGGACCGTCTCCTCTTCGCCCGCCAACTCCAGCGCGCGCGCTATCAAGTTACTGAGCCCCTTCTTGGTGAGCGCCTGCGTTACGTGGCCGAGTCCCTCGGGCATGATCTCCTCGAAGAGGATGCGGCCGACCGACGTATCGATGATCTCGGTCTTCCCCTCCTCCCCTCCGGAGACCGGCACGCGCACCTTCACCTTCGCCTGCAGATCCACCACGCCCGCATCGTTGGCAAGAATCGCTTCCTCGGCGCTCGAAAAGACCATTCCTTCCCCCTTCTTGCCATCGTGCACCTGCGTGAGGAAGTAGCATCCGACCACCATGTCCTGCACCGGGTTGATGATCGGCTCTCCCGCGGAGGGCTTCAGGACGTTCCGGGTGGAGGCCATCAGATGCCTGGCTTCTTCCTGCGCCTTCTCCCCCAGCGGCACGTGGACGGCCATTTGATCTCCGTCGAAATCGGCGTTGAAAGCCGTGCAGGCGAGCGGGTGCAACTGGATGGCCAAACCCTCGATGAGCGTCGGCTGAAAAGCCTGTATGCCCAGACGGTGGAGCGTCGGAGCGCGGTTGAGGAGCACGTACTTGTCCTTGATCACTTCCTCCAGAATGTCCCACACTTCCTTGCCGCTGTCCTGGATGAGGCGCTCGGCGGCTTTCACGTTGTGCGCCAGTTCGCGGCGAATGATGGTGCCGATGACGAACGGCTTGAAGAGTTTCATCGCCATTTCCTTGGGCAATCCGCACTGCGTGAGTTTGAGATGCGGTCCCACGACGATGACGGAACGCCCGGAGTAGTCGACGCGCTTTCCGAGGAGATTCTGACGGAAGCGTCCCTGCTTGCCCTTCAACATATCCGAGAGCGAACGGAGCTTGCGCCGGTCTCCCGCCGTGAAGAGCGTTTTGCCGCCGCGAGCGGAGTTGTTGAGCAGCGTATCGACGGCCTCCTGCAACATGCGCTTCTCGTTGCGGCAGATGACTTCCGGCGCACCGATACTCATGAGTTTCTTCAAGCGGGAGTTTCTGTTGATGACACGGCGGTAGAGATCGTTTAGGTCCGACGCGGCGAAGCGTCCGCCATCCAGCTGCACCATCGGACGAAGATCCGGAGGCAACACGGGCAAACGCGTGGGAATCATCCAGGAGGGATCGATGCCGGCCTGGACGACGGAACTGACGAACTTCATCCGCTTCATGATCTTCTTGAGCTTCTGGCCCGAGGACTTCTCGCGCTCCGCCTGCAACGTCTGCGCCAGCGTCGGCAAATCGATGTTCATCATCACTTCCCGCAGCGATTCCGCTCCGGTACCGGCACGGAACACATGGCCGAATTTCATGTTCATCTCACGAAACTTGAGCTCCGAGAGTACCGATCCCAGTGCAAGATTCTGCAGATCCTCAAGCGCTTCGCGGTGATTGTTCTTCAGTGCTTCGAGACGATCCGCCGCTTCCTTGTCCAACGCATCGAGCTGCGCGCGGGTCGCATTGCCCTCTTCCAATTTCTTCTTGGCTTCCTCGTACTCGCGCGTCACCTGCTTCTTGCGGTTCTCCATGGAACCGTTGAGTTCCTTCTCCGCCTCGCCCTTCGCCTCTTCGTTCACCGTGATGACGATGTACGCGGCGAAGTAGACGATTTGTTCGAGTGTCTTGATGGGGAGATCGAGCAGCAGTCCAATGCGCGACGGGCTCGAGCGCAGGAACCAGATGTGGGCGACGGGCACGGCCAGGTTGATGTGACCCATGCGCTCGCGTCGGACGATCGACCGCGTCACCTCCACGCCACACTTCTCGCAGACGACACCCTTGTAGCGGATCCCTTTGTATTTGCCGCAGAAACACTGGAAGTTCTTGGTGGGTCCGAAGATACGCTCGCAGAAGAGGCCGTCGGGCTCCGCGCGCTGGGTGCGGTAATTGACGGTCTCGGCCTTGGTCACTTCTCCGCGGGACCACGTCAAAATGTCATCGGGGCTGGCGACGGAGAGCGCGATGGCGTCGAAACTGTCGGTGGCGGCGGTGGGGGCGGAAGGCATAAAAAGGTAGAGAAAGTAAGAAAAGGCAGAAAGGGTGGATGAGGACGAAGGACTAGGGACTAAAGATTCAGACTTCGGAACGAACTACCAATCGCTAACCACTAACCACTTATCACTAATCACTACATATGAAATCCCGCCTCGCCCGGCGGCGTTCGTCTCAAACGCGCGGGAAAGGACGGTGAATGTGAGGGTATTGTACGAAAAAACCCTCGGAGTGCAAGGGGTTTTGAGCATCATTTCATGACACAAATAATAATGGTCATTTTTTCAATAATTCTGAATATGCATTATTGATTATTTTGAAATCAATTCGTGCCTGAAGAAAATCATCAGGATAGAGATCTGGGTGATATTTTTGAGCCATTTTTTGATATGCAAGAGAAATGTCTCTCTTTGAATATCCATCTTTGAGGCCAAGGATTGCTTGAGCAGAATCTTTCGGATTAAGCTTCTGGTATAGAAGAGTATTTGCTTCTGCCATAGATGCCCGAATTTGAACTGCCCTGTCTTCCAATTCTTGAATCTCAGAAGATATTTCATGGCGAAACCCAGAACCATTTCTCCTTGATCTCATCGCATGTTGTTTTGCATTATTGTCCATTAATTCATTTGTCATCCTTTGCAGAAATGCCTCTGGCGTTTCTCCGGGACGTAACGGAACTACTGCCTGTCGCGGTTTGAATGTATCAGCATTCGCCGTCTGACCCTTCGGTTGCTCCTTCGAACGAGGATTTGATCTTGGTTGTTCGTCACCGGCTCGCGCATTCGGCCTCTCACGTCGTGTAGTCTTTCGAGTTCTTTCTGCAGCCTTTCCTTTTGCTTTTGAAGCACTATCAAACGTCTTTTCAGTATTTTGACGCGCGGAACTCTGAGTCTTTCTAGATTCCCATACATCTTTCACCCACTTCACCGTCTTGTCTTTAGTACCGCTCACTTTCGTTTTCGCGCCTTGATACAGATCACCTGATGCTCGCCATGTCTTGCCAAATCCACGTCCTGCTATAGGTAAAACTCCTCCAATCGCCGCTCCCACCGCAGCTCCCTTCGCCGTATCCACAGTCACATCCGCAATCGCCTCGCCGGCAGTCTTGTCGCCACTCATATATTCATCGGCGTTTTGACTCGCCGATAATGCACCGGCCATCGCAGCACCCTCCTTCGCCCCCTCCGTCGCCGCTTGCTTCACCGCATACTTCAATCCTTGCTGCGCAACCACCTGCGCTCCTTTCCGTGCGACACCGGCCACCGCTCCGCCTCCCAATGATCCCAATGCCATGACTCCCTCCATCGCAACATCGCGACTCACATCCATCAACTCTTGATCCTGCTTGAAGTGTTCGACGCCGCGAATCGCTTTCTCCCCCGTCGGATTCTCTTCCGAAGGCGTAAAGTCAGCATTCACCTCACGCATGCCCAGTATCCGCCGCACCGCATTCAGCTGTTCCACCTGTTTCGTCACGTCCGGTTCCATCTTTGCTGCATCCAACATATCGTTTGCGTAGCGCACAGTCTCCATTCTCTTCCGGCTGTTGCTGATTTCCATGTCATACGGATTCGATTGCGTGACGATGCGATGGAACGTTCCAAAGACACCCGATTCGATGTGCCCCATTTCATTGGCGTTGATGTTGGATTGTTCGCGGTTCAGCACTGCTTGAATACGCTGCCAGGTTTCATAAAACGCCGATGATCGTGTTTGCTCGTCGAATTCCGGAACCGAAGACCGATGTTCCTCCACCACCCCCTCCTCAGACCTCTGTTGCTCCGCAGTGATGTTGCTATCACCCGGCTTTTCGCCGGGATCAACTTTTGGGCCCCCTGTATTTGGGGGAACGGCGGGAGCTTGCGGAGCCGATTCTGTTTGTGCTTTATCCGTTGCATGCTTCAACACCGCGTTGAATTTGTCTGGATTCTCGACAACTCCCGCGTCGCTGATGGCAAGATCCGGACTGGTAACCAACGTTCCTGTCGCCTTCGCGAGTTCCATGCGGAATGAGCCGATATCCGGCCCTGCCAACTCCACCTGCAATGTATCGGGATTCTTCGTCACCGTCATAGTCTGCATGGCATCGAGCAACGGTTTCATGGGATGGTCCACTTTGCCGCCGACTGCATTGGAAAGGACAAGCTTCTGTGCGTCGAGCCCGCGCTTGATCCCCTCGACACCTTGCGTGGCAGCTTCGTCCAACTTGGTCAGCGCATCAAGATCCGAAGCTGCATCTGCCACTTTCTTCTCCGCTGCAGTCACCTTCGTCTGTGCCTGCTCCACCTGCTGCTGGGCATTGGCGACTTTTGTTTTCGCTCCGCTCATTCTTGTTTCCATTGCAGCCCTCGCCGGATCATCCGCAGGCATTTTTTGGATCTCTTCCTGTAAAGTTTTTACTTCCGCTTCCGCACTGCCCAGTTCCGTCTTAGCCGTCAGGAGATTCTTCTTGAGATCTGCCGGAGGACCATTCAACTCATTTTCAGCTGCAGTTTTTTTCGCCTCTCTGTCAGTGCGAATATCTACGGCGGATTTTCCTCCTTTTATTTCCCCGCTCACCCGTTCGCGCGCTGCTGCCACATCGGGAGTTTCCACTTGTGCTCCTTCTTTGCCCTCCGCAGCCGTATCCTGCGGCTTCTCTTCTTTCTTTTTGAATAAATCGGCAAAGGACGTGAGGAATGTGACGAATCCGATGATTTTATTGATGCCGGCTTCCATTCCGTCAATGGGGGCGATTGCCACCAGTTTCCCGCCGCTCTCCACGACATTCACGCCATGCGTCATCATGACCTGCCCGATCCGCATGTTCTTCTGGACCTCCGTCATATTGGCGAGATCGAATTTCCCGAGCGTATCATTGATCTGATCAAGTTGCTCCGCCGGAACAACGGGGGGCTGAATGACGCCTGCTTCCGGCTGCATGGCGATTGCCTGCAGTGCTTCATTTTGCGCTGGGTCCAATCTTTCCACGAATGAGACGAGACCCGACATTCGCGGATCTTTCTTCGCGCGTTCCATCGCCTTGGGATCCGCCGCAATCTTGAGAACATCACGCTGCTGTGAGGGGCTGATTTTATTCAATTCCATACCAAGCAGCCCGTATTGCAAAGCTTTCTCTGAATCGCTCGCAGCTGTTTCGAGCAAGGTAAGCATGGCGTTCTGGACTTTCGGATCGAGCCCATCAAGACCCTGTCTGATCGCTCCACTAGCCTCCGGATCGATCTTTGATAGAACTTGCTCTTTTCTCGCTGTGAGTATTTCTTCCGGTTTCTCCGCTGTGGGCTTGGCTTCTTCATTCCCGGTTTCCGGCGCCGGCTTCTGCGCTTCAGCAGACGTTCCGGAGACCGGCTGCTCCACTGATTCGTTTTTCCGTATTGACGGCTCAGCAACCATCCGTGGGGCATTGAAGCTGAGTTTGCCCGTATCATGACGATACCGCAGACGATCTTTGAGCGGATCCGGGCAAATATTTTTCACTTCATCAAAAGCCTCTTCATACTTTTTTCCTTGCTGCTGCAATTCATCCATCATCAACTGCAGTGACCCTTGTACTCCCATTTCTGTGTTCAATTGGCCTCTGATAGATTCCTCTTCTGCATTCCTCAACAATTCATTTGCTTCTTCTTCAGCAGCATCGGCGACTGCTTCATCGGACCTTTCCGGAGAATCCGACGGAGCTTGCTGAGACACTTCAACGGGAGGTGGGGTTTGCGACGATTCCGCCGGCGCAGCACCCATTTCCCACACCAACCTGCGCTCCGCGAAGCCGATGGAGAGGAAAGCATCGCGTGTCATAGCGTCTCGGCGGAAAGCATGGATTCAATACCGGACAATCTGTCCGACTCATACGCACTTACCATTTCTTCCACGAAACGTCGCGCATTCCGCTGGAATTGCGTCGTCTCCTGATGCAGAGCTGCGGCATAGTCCCGGAACGCAATCTCGTAAGCAGCGAAAGCCTTCTTGTATCTCTTGCCCCTTTCCTTCTTCTGTTCGAGCGTCTCGCCGGCGTACTTTTCCTTCAGCAGCGGCAATTGGGAAGAGGTCAGTTCCGGCTCGATGACCGCCATGATCGAGTCATAGATCTCTTGACCCGATGGGATATTCGGAGGCATCAATCCCCGGCCATTCTGTGTTTGTGTTGGATCGGACATATCAAGGAATTATAGCAGAAATCGCCGTTTTTCACAATCCAAAGATCAGGGCACGGAAGCTTTGGTACGCAAAAAAAGCCGCTCCGGGAGGGGGCGGCTGAGATACTGAAATACTTGGTCTTTACGCCATATCCGGCACGGAATCCAGATCATCCGGCAGTGCGGCAAGCTGGCGCTTCAGTTGAGCAATCTGCTCAGGCTTTCGCAATTCCATGAGGGCATTGAACGCAGCAACACCCAACGACCATGTACTTGCCATGCCACCACTCAATTGAAACGGCGGTGTCGGTTGCTCCAATTGTGCGATCGTATCTTCCAATTGCTGACGAATTCGCGGCATTTCGTTTTTCTCTACCTGCACGTTGCGCTGAAATTCTTCCATGGAAATTTGATGCACCTTATTTGCTTCCTGTCGAAAATATTCCGCATCAGCCAGCACCTTCGCCTTCAAAGCAGCATCTGTAATTTGAGTAGCAAATGTTTCCTGTTCTTTTGCTTTTGCAATTAATCTCTCTCGTCTTTTGTCTCGAATGTCCTCCCACTTTGTATCAACACGCTCCGCGTTCCGCTTTGCCTTCGCCACATCCAGGCGACCTCCCAATTCCAGAGACATGCGCTGCAGCTCGGTGTATGAATCCGTGAACAGAGCGTCTACGCTCAGGCGCGCATTGACTTTCTCCAGTAATGCGGTGACTTTTCTTACATGGGCTCTGAGATCAGCCGTAACCAACGTATCCAACGGGACCGACATCAGCGCTTCTGCCTCCTGTATCAACTTTTTGTCATTCTCCTCACGTTCTTGATGTTCTATGCCCGTCACCTGCTCCATCTGTGCCTGTATGCGCTTCAGCTCATTCATGGGAGCAACCAAAGCCTGCGCCTCCGGCGAAGCGACCTGCACGCCGTCATCCAACATTTCCTGCGCCACGCCTTCCAGATCCTTGATCATTCCTTTCACTTTCTCCAGTGCGGACCTGCTATCTCCTCCAAGTACGTTGATCGCATCAGTGCCGCTCATGCCCTGTAACGAAGCAACGGGCTCCAAGACGGTGCGCACCTTCTCGGCTCGCTCCAATTGCTTCACTTGCGTCTTTAGATTCTCCAACTGTGGCAGCGCGCGTTCGATATCATCATTGAGCGCAGCATCCGTTCCCTCAAGGAAAGATGCAAGTTCCGTATACTCCGCCTGCAGCTCCTTGCCTGCGCGGATCCAATTATCCACGATCGAAACACCTTTCCTATCGGCTGCGATGGCCCCGGCTTCCAACTTGCTCCAGCCCTTAAAAGTTTCCGCCTTATTCTTCCACGCCTGCACTCTGGGTGCCATTTCTTTCTGTTTCTCCATGCTTTCTCGCTGCATCTTCAGAATACCCTGCTCATGTTCCTGCATTGCAGGATACAAATCCCGACATTGCTTCGCCGCCGCGCGCAAGCGAGAAATATAATTTTCATCCTGAGAAATTTTACCATCAAGCGCATCATATCTATTGGCAATGTCTTCCATCTCTTTTGCTCGTTCGATGAGCTGTTTGGCCCCGGCACCGATACGCGCATCACCGGAAACATTGATGTATTGCACATCGATGGATTTCCCCTCCAAATTATCCCGCACCCATCCAAACTGTTCATCAGCTTGCGCCATATATTCTTTCCTGCGTTCCTGTCGTTCCTGATCTTTATCTGCGGATTCCTCAAGATGATGGGCGGTATTTTGAATATTTTCCACTATTTCATCATGAGTTTGCTCCGCATCTTTCACCGCATCCATCGCCGTGCGCCATGAAGTACTTTCGAGCTTTTGCATTTTCTGTTCCAAATTGGTGATTTCTCTTTCGAGTGTCTTCACCGCATCCGCATCATGAGCATAGTTATAGAGAGTCGGAAACGGACTGTCATGATCCTGCTGTTCGATTTTCTTCCGTAACGCATCCTTGGCTTCCTTTGCCTTTTTGGCTTTCTCGCGCAATTCATCCATCTTCTTTTGCTTCTCCGCCATCACCTCGCGCTGCGTCATGCGCTTGCCCTCATGCTCGATGGTTTCCGGCGCCCTTGCGGAAGTGCGCTCCACCCTGCGATGTCTGCCAAGGTTGGGGAAAAGGCCTCTGCCGCGCAGATGCACCAGACGCGACTCGGCGCTGTCGGATGAGGTGTGACTCGTTTCCATAAAATGGATGGGAAGAAGAATTGGAATAATTACACTTGCAACAGTTGATCTGCGACCGCCGCGTCATGCTCATGCTCCGCACGCTCATCGAACGCACGGCCCGCTTTCTTACACTTACCGATACATCGATCCGCATCATGCATGGCTGCATCGGTCTCGGCATCCAGCTGCGCCATCGCATCCGCAATCTTCGCATCCATCTCCGTATACTGTGCAAGGAGCGTATCGCAAGTTTCCTCCGTCAGTTGAGAGACCAGAGCAGCAAGCTCCGGATAAAAACGATCGGGAAGGTGCGTGAGATCCTTCAGTGCCGCCAAGAATGTCGTGTGGAAAGCTTGCATGTGTGTTTGGTTTGTTTCGCTCACCATCATACCCCTTTTTCTCATTTTCTGCAATGTCTACTCTTCTCCGGCAACCCCCTCCCGCAGCAAATCTGCCCCTTCACGAAGCTTTTCTATGCCTTTTTGAACGGAATCGGCCCTGCGGTCCAGCGCATCGACCCTCTCGATGACCGGCTGCGTCAGCGCATCGGCACGTTCCCGGATGGTCAGTACCTGCCCGCTGGCCGTCTCCCGCACATCCTCCGCCGTTTCACTGAGCAGTGTCTTCACGCTTCCCCAACTCAAAAGTGTGACGATAACCGCACCGGCAATAAACAGAAGAAACGGCATGGGAATCAGGAAAAGAGCTGTTCGAAGGATCCGTCCGCACGCTCCAGCGCCTGACGCAAAATGTCCACCTCCTCCTCTCGATGACACAGTGAGGAAGAAGCGTTCTGAATGCGATCCTGCTCTTCCTTCCGCAATTTGGCACCTTTGATGCCGTCCAGCGATGCGTGCAGAACGATGTACGCGTCGCACATGGGGCACTTGAGCTGCAATAAAACAAAATCATCACCTGTCAGTCGTACGGATGCCATATCGACGGGGATTTTTTCTCCGCATTGCGGACAGCGCATCTGATTGCGAATCCGCTGGATGATCAAATGGAGCGTGTGTGGGTCAAGTTCCATGCGCACACTGTAGCACCGACACACACATGCAACCAATCGAAGATACATGAAAAGAGAAGAAGATTGCCGTACACTGCCGTACTGATCTCCGCTCGTGCTTACGCTCCACACCCGCATCGCGCTCCTCACGCTGCTGCCCATCCTCCTGTGGGCATCGGTCCGCTTCACGCAAGAACAGAAGGCGAAGGATGCCCGGGACGAGCCCGTGCTCATCGGCATCGAGCACACGGGCAATGCCGCTCTCACACTGACGAGAACCGTTGATCGACGGCCGCAACTGTTTGATGTCACCAATGAGCGTTCGGAGACGATCCGCATCAGCCTGCCGGCGGAATGGGAACGCGGCGAAGTGCGGGGTGCCCCCCTGACATCCATCACCGCCGACGAAGCGATGTTTGGCTACCGACGTTGGCATCTGCCCGGTGGCGCCACTCTTTCCTTTCGTAATCCCCTCCCCGGTTCCGGCATGACGGTGCACAATCCCTCCGGTCTGCCGTTGCGATTACGCGTGGTGACGGTAGACCTCGGCGGCAATACGACGCAGCGTGCATCCTACCTGCTTTCAGATCAATCGATCACGCTGCCGTGAAGAGGGACGGGGGAAGAGTTATGAGTTATGAGTGACTAGTTACGAGTCCCGAAGTCCGAATCCCGAATCCCAAGTCCTTCATCCTTAGTCCTTCGTCCTTCGTCCTTAGTCCCTCGTTTTTCGTCCCCATGCTCTTCCTCCCCCTCACCTCCCCCCTCCTGCGCTCCGGCGACGACCTCGTCGCTTGTCTGCGCCTGCGGGAGAATGTGCGACCGGGGGATATCGTCGTGCTATCTTCAAAAGCGGTTGCGACTGTGGAAGGAGCGACCGTAGACCTTGCGACGATGCGCGTGACAGAAGAAGCCCGCGTGTGGAGTGAGACGACCAAACGCTCCCCCGCGTTCTGCCAAGCGGTGCTGGAAGAAACCAAGAGACTCAACGGAACCATTCTACGTGCCGTCCCGGGAGCGATGCTGACGGAAGTGCGCCCCGAAGGCATGACTCGCGGGACGATTCTGGTTGCGAATGCCGGATTGGATGAGTCGAATGTGCAACAAGGATATGCTGTGGGATGGCCGATCGATCCGATTGCGTCATTGCGAAGCATCAAGACTCTCCTTTCTTCCTCCATCCCCCGGCCCCTTCCTCCACCCTTCGGCTCTGCTCAGGGCAAGCGGGAGGAAGGGGGGGATCTGAAAAAGAAGCCACTGTCGCAGACAATCAAATTCTTTGCACGTGAAATGCGCAGCAATCCAACAGAAGCAGAAGAAGTATTTTGGAATGCAGTACGATACGATCAACTCAACGTTCGCGTTCGACGTCAGCATCCCATCGGAGGACGGATTCTTGACTTCTTCATCCCAAAACAGAAATTGGGCATTGAATTGGACGGCGCGTATCACACCAGAACAATTGCACAACGAACCGAGGATGCATTGCGAGATGCGTACCTGGCACAGGATCACAATGTGCAGGTTATTCGGTTTTCCAACGATGAGATCCTTACTGATCTTCCTGCTGTCCTTCGAGCTCTTCGCACCATCCTGGGAACCTCCCCCTCCTCCATCGGAGGAGGGGGCCGGGGGGTGGAGGAAAAGGGGGTGAATAATTTCGCTCTCCTCCTCTCCGACTCCTCCTGCACCCCCCGCCGCCGGGGTGTCACCGCCATCGCGCTGGCTGCGTGCGGGATCGATCCGCTCGTCAGCACCATCGGAACGAACGATCTCTTCGGCAGGCAGATGACCATCACCGTGGAAGCCGTCGCCGACCAACTGGCAACGGCAGCCAATGCGCTCATGGGCAACGCCGCGCAGTCGATCCCGGCAGTGATCATTCGCGATCACGGACTTCCGTTCTCGGATGTGTGCGGCTGGGTTCCTGGCATCGAGCCGGAGGAAGATTTGTTCGGGAGGTTGTAGGAAGGAGGTGGTAGGTGGTAGGTTGTGGGTGGAAAATTTGTACGTTTGTGGACTGATGATTTTTCGCAAAATGTATATTGCCCATGCGGAGAACACTACCCCCTACAACCTACAACCTACTCCCTCATCATGGTCCCCGACTACACCATCACCTGCACGCGAAAATTGTTGCTCGCGCGCAATGTCTACGAATTCGCCTTCACCAAGCCCAAGGAATTTTCGTTCAAAGCCGGCCAGTTCGTCCTGCTCGATGTGCCGCTCCTCGACGACCCGTCAGACATCCAGACGCGCGCGTACTCCCTCGCATCCGCACCGCACGAACGGGAAATTCTCTTCCTCATCAAACTCATTCCCGGCGGCCGCGCCAGTCGCTGGTTCGAGGAATCCGTCGGGCCCGGCTCCCAAGTTCGCATGCGCGGACCGTTCGGCGCGTTCGTGCTCCATCCGCACGCCCGCAAGGACATGCTCTTCATCGGAACGGGAAGCGGCATCGCTCCGTATCGCTCGCTGGTCCTCCATCTGCTGCAGAAAGAGAACAAACGCACCATCGATCTCCTCTTCGGCGTGCAGAGCGAACAAGATCTTTTCTGGCGTTCTCTGTTCCAGGACATCGCCCTGTCACATCCGAACTTTTCCCTGCACATCACGCTGAGTGAACCGAGCGACCTGTGGGAAGGTCACCGCGGCCGAGTGCAAGCGATTGCGCCGATCATCGCGCCGGACATCGCCAAACGCACCGTCTTCATCTGCGGTAATCCGGAGATGACGAAGGAGTTGAAAGAACTCTGTCTGAATGAATGGAAGGTGGAGAAGAAGGACTTGCATGTGGAAGGGTATATTTAGGTGACAATCCCTCTCTCCATTCCCTCACCCCTTCCCCTCTCCCTCCTCGCACCGCACGCCGCCCGGGAGAGGGGTGTCGGGATTCATATCTCTCCATGACGGAGGGGCACCGCCGCCACAGGGGGGTGCAGAGGCGTTGCTCAAAAATTCCAAGCAGTCAAACGATGCGATAGAGGGTTGTTCCGTCATGGTGTATCCCCACGAAGGCACGTCCGGAGGTGATTTGGCGGCGGCGCGCTTTCTTTGGTCCTTTCTTTTTGCGCAAAAAAGAAAGGACAATCCTCACAAATCTATTTACTCTGTTTCATCACATCGATAAACGAATCAAACAAATAATTCGCATCCTCCGGTCCGGGAGTGGCCTCCGGATGAAACTGCACGGAGAAAAATCTGCCTGACTCATGCATGATCCCTTCGACCGATCCGTCATTGGCATTCGTGAACCACACGCGCCATCCCGCGGGCAACTTGTCACTGACGGCAAAACCGTGATTCTGTGACGTAATCAGACATCGCTCGCCTCTCACCTCCATCCCCCTGCCCCTTCCTCCACCGGAGGAAGGGGGGACAGAGCCTGTCTCCCCCTCTCCCATGGAGAGGGGGTCGGGGGGAGAGGAAGAAACCTCCACGCACGGCTGGTTCATCCCCCGATGTCCGTACGGCAACTTGTACGTATCACCGCCGATGCCCAGTGCGAGGAGCTGATTGCCGAGGCAAATACCGAACGTCGGAATGTCCTGTTCGATTGCTTTCTTGATCTGCGCGATCGTCGCAGTGCAAGTTTTGGGGTTGCCGGGTCCGTTGCTGATGAGCACGCCGTCGATCGTTCCCTGATAGGAATCGAGATCGAAATCCCACGGCACGCGGATCACCGTCACGCCGCGCTTGAGAAAGCTGCGCAGGATGTTGCGCTTCATGCCGCAATCATAAGCGAGGACGACGGGAGTATTGGGTATTGAGTATGGAGTATTGAGGTCAGAAAAGGATGTGCCATCCGGGAAATAGACAATCGGTTCCTTGATGCTGACTTCTGCAACGAGATTTTGTCGATTGGGATCCGCAATGTCATTTTGCATTTTGAATTTTGCATTTTGCATTTCCTGGTCCTCTTGCACAATCCTCCCCAACATCACTCCTTCCTCCCGCAGCTTCTTCGTCAGCATCCGCGTGTCGATGCCCGTGATGCCCGGAATGCCGTGATGCTCCATCCAGCGCTGCAGGGAACTCACCGCCGCATGGTGACTGTACTCGTCACTCACTTGGGCCACGACAAGCCCACGTACCTGAATCTCCTCGCTCTCCAGATGCTGCGAAAAACCCCAAGAATTTTTCTCCTCGCTCGGCACGCCGTAGTTGCCGATCAGCGGATACGTCATCACCAATATCTGCCCCCGATAGCTGGGATCCGTCATGCTCTCCGGATAGCCGACCATCCCCGTGGCAAAGACGACTTCGCCGTCACTGTCCGTCGCGGCACCGAACGATTGGCCATTGAGCACCGTCCCGTCCGATAAAATGAGAGAAGCCATAGAAAGATCCCGCACAGGGTAGCGAGTCACAAAGCATCTGTCACGTACGCATGTGCACTACTTCTTTCGATCGATGATGTCCCACCCTTCAACGATGCCGTCACAGAGAAAGTCCTGGAGCAGCGTCGTATCATCCATCCGTTGCGCGGTGTTGAGCGCGGCATAATAGAACCTCTTCTTCTCGGGTCTGATGACAACCGGAGGGAAATTTTTGTGCAGAAGCATCGCATGCATGAGGAGCCGACCGATGCGTCCGTTGCCATCGGAGAACGGATGAATCTGTTCGAAACGCGCATGAACGGAAGCTACGTGTGCGACAGTATCTTCGGAACGATGGAGCTGCGTCATCAGTTCCCCCATGCGCTTGGGAACGGAAAGATAATTGGCTGTCGGCACATTCGACCCCACGATGCGCACGCCCTGTCGACGGTACGCCCCCGCATCCGGACGGATCCCATTCATGAGCATCCCGTGCAGTTTCAGCACCAACGGTTCATCGACGGATCGCTTGGAGGAAAGGTGTTCCAAAAGATGCAGCAACGCCGTCTGATGATTGCGGGCTTCCAGCTGCTCCGTGAATGTTTTATCCGGCAACGCGGCATTCTGAAAGAGGACGGCGGCGGTCTCTTCCTGCGTAAGCGTGCTGCCCTCGATGGAATTGGACGTATACGTGAGCACGAGGACAAACTGATCACGGACGTCAGGATGATCCATGATCATTTGCAGCACGGATGCATCCTTCTTTGCGCGCGCCATCAGCATGGCTTTCTTTGCCGTCAGTGCTTCTTCGGGGATGATCGTGAGGCCGGTGAGCTCCCGGTAGAGCGCGTCGATGCGTTCCTGCGCCTTCCTGCGGGGAACGGCTTTTCCGGTGCTCCATCGATTGAACGCAACGAACGAAACGCCCAACTGCTCTGCGAGAGCGGTTTGACTGAGGCCGGAGAGACGCCGGATGGTGTGGAGCTTCTGGGGGATGGTCATGACACGATGAAGGAAACTTTATAAAGTTTAGCAGAAAGCTGCTTCCTTATAAAGTTCTATTCAACTGCTCGATGCTCACGCCGCCACCGCACGTTCGTACCGGTCGAGGACGGAGGACATGGAAGCAAGCAGCTGCTGATCGGCATGCGCCTTCATGTTCATCCGATCCATGAGAGGCATACTGTCCGCCAATGCATGCTGCTGTTGCCAGAGCTGCACAAACCCGTCCTTCACCGCAATGAGCTGTGTCCAGAGGGGCGCTTTCTCCGGTGCGGCTTTGCAGAGGAGGCCGATCGTGTCGTATCGCCCTCTCAATATTGCGATATCGCGCGTCCACTGCTCCCTGTACATCCGTCCACGTTCACGAACATCCGCAATTTCCTGTTCCACTCTTTGCATTTCTTCCACCTTCCACTGATCCATTCGTGACTGCTGCTCTCTGCGTCCCCCATCCGTCGCGTCGATCACCCCTCTCTCATTGATGGGTCTCCCCGCGGCCTGCGCCTCCAGCAAATGCAACCGCGCGTTGATCTCCGATGCGGGGCGTGCTCGCGAAAGACCCTGCTCGGCGTTGATCATTTGAATGAGTTGGCGGCGCGCGTATACGGGACTGCGCTCCCTGAATTCATGTTGAACCCTCTGCTCCAGACGCTGTGTCCATGACAGTGGCGTACGTTCCCTTCGGGGAGGTCGCGGATGCACGATGATGATGCCACGAGGCTGCGGCGGCATGATGATCATCTGCTGCTGCTGTTGCTCCTGATTTCGACGCCAGTTCGCCCAATTTTGCGCGGCCGATTCAAAATACTGACGGTTCTCTGGTAGCGATACGGCGCTTGATTGGGATTGCCGGTTCGTCTCTGCATATTTTCCAACGCCTGCTGCGCGATGGAGAAGCGCGTAACCGCCAGATTCTGATAGCGCTGCGCCTCCGTCTGCAGTTCCCGATACGTACGCATACGCTCCGGCGTCATCGGCAGTTGCTCGTTCATTTGTTGCTCCATGATGTTCGGCGTCAATTGTCCCATCCACTCCTGCGGACCCGTGGGCAGCTGACGGCACAGACGGGCTTCCATGAGATTCTCTTTGCGAGCCTGTGGAAAGGAGTGGTACAGCATCAGGCAGCGAGAGCAAACGGATCAGTTAACGATATTGCCGATTCACTCAAAACGGAATGCAGTGCCATGTCCTGCGTAATCTCCTCCATCGCCTCATCAAAGATCGCCAAGCATTCTTGGTAGTGTGCGAGCCTCTTCAGACGCTTTTCTTTGCTCTCCTCTTTGTACTTCTCCTCCAGGAGGGGAAGGTTCTTGCGCAGCAAATCCGGCTCAATCGCCTCCATGACGATGTCGTACATCGCGCCGATGTCGATCGCCTGCGCATCCGACGATGTCGTTTGTGCTGAGGTCATGGATGTGTGTGTACGGCTTGTATTGTAGCATAGGAAGATGTATTTGACAAATATACAATATATGATTATTATATCATTTGTTTCCTAATGTCCTTTCACACCACCGATGATCCCCCACGGATCCTGCTTCTATTGTGCCCGCAAGGGCACAGAGTAGGTCCGCTTGCGGCGTAGCAAGTGTGAAATGTTAGGGCAAAAGCCTCTCACCAATCTTGCTTTCGCTGTAATGGACGTATTCAGCGGAAGTAGGACCACGTGGGGGGGCGAGTTACAAACGCTTTTTTTTCTTTCGATCGCGTTTCTGAGGGATCCATGGTGGGTTTCAAAGAGATGCGGTCGACACACAATGGGAGACTGATCGATGATGAAGTATGTTATTGCGATCCTCGTGGTCGCCGTGTTCGTGGCTGAGGCGCAGGCACAGCGGGTTATTTATGATCCGCAAAGCTATTATGCTGCTGCGGTTCAGGCGCCGATCGTCGGCGACGTGATAGGAGGCGACCTCACGGTTGTCTCCAGTGGCGACCTCGCTGTGACGTTGGCGAACGGCGCAGTGCAACAGGCGATGCAGACAAATGCTGGCATGGCACAGATCGCCATGCAGCATCTCAATCGTCAGCCGGTCATTGTCTGCGTCCCCGGAAGCCGCTGCCAGCCCGGATACTGCGTCGCGGTGCAGCCGGCGCGACAAGCGCCGGTGATCGTCAACCGGCAGGCGCCGTGCCTGCCGCCACCACCTGCCCCCAATATGTATGTGTTCCCCGCTGGGGCGCACACGACGGTGATCAACCCACCGGGCATGGTCTTCAACAACAATGCCCCGGTGCAAAATTCTCCGCCTGTCACCCAGTATCAAGGCGGACAGTCGTCCGCCAACTGGAACGCTCCCCAGCAAACGGGGAGCCCGGTGACCCAGGGGCAGGGGGGGCAGCAACAAGCTCTCGGGCATCCGTGCCCGGGTTGCCCGCAATGCGCCCCGCCGGTGGCCCAGCCACCGGTGCAACAGCAACTCCCAGCTTTGCATCCCGCGACCTAGCAAGGTCGTGCGACAGTAAAGAAAAAGCGCGGAGACTCGTCCTCTCCGCATTTTTTGTGCCTATTTTTTGGCGTATGGCAGCCATTTCACATTATATTTGACATATAAATTTATAATGATATTATATGCGCATATGACTACCAACGCCCCCACGCTGAAGCCACAGATCGAATGTGCGAAACCTCTGTTCCCACAGGGACTCATTCAGAGTGCATTCGACATCGCGCAGGAACACGGCACAGTCGATGGCACCGGCAACCGTACCAAGCACACCATCAAAATTGCCGGAGCCAATGCTACCATTACCATCTGGAGCGAGGGACCGCAGAGCCCGGAACGCCGCACGTGCATCATCATCGATGGCACATACAAACGACAGCCATTTCATGCATCCGTTGTCTACGCCTATGGACTGCGCGGCCAAGAAATTGGCATCGAATCGGTGGAAGTAACGTTGAATGGAAAAACCGACAAAGTTGATCAGCCCAACGATGCACGCGAACGTAATGATCAAGAAACGGAATTTAGAACTGTCGCCGGAGATGAAACGGAAGCGGCGCTCTCCGCCATGCTGACAGACGCACTGCCGATCATCGCTGCAGAACATGCGCGTCTGGATGAACAAGAGATCCTCGAAAGAGCGAGCAAACTTATTTTGGCAAAACGTGAAATCGACAGATCACAATCGATAATGCGTCGACTTGCTGGGGGAATCCTCGGAATAAATGCAACAGTAAAGAAGATAACCGGACACGATCTGGAACACGATCCCCGTGATCCCTCCAAATTGATGGGTCAGAATGCAGCGGATCTCGGACGTTTCGCCGGCAAAGCGGCAATCTCGCGCGACCGAACACCGCTGCAACGAGTGGAACTTTCCGTGGATGATGATCTCAAGGTATACATCGATGAACCGCTGGATGTTCCTCAAGGTCAAAACACCTCATTAACAGTCACCATCAATGATCAAGAAGGCAAACTCATTGCGACGCTCGACTATGCCTACCCGTACTTGGCACAGATTCCTTTGCTACGTTCGATCGGTGCCTACGATGGTAATGTGTGGAGGGAAGGAAGAACGGAAGGAAATAAATCACCTTGGAACACACTCAGACTTCATGCCGATTTATACAATATGACTACTATTGAGGAAACGGTGCGACGTGTAGATGCAGCCATTCAAGCAAAACTGGAGGACTTGGTATCCACAAGAAGTCCTCAGAGAGCAACGAACCCCACAGCATCCGCAGAAGAAGCCACGCCACCCGTCGAAGCACCGGTGGCAGAAACCGTAGCACCAGCAGAGACCACGACTCCGCCAGTATCCGATGAAGAAGCGGCCAGAGTAGCAGCATTTCTACGGGGAGAAGGCGAGCTCTAAACCATCCCATCAAACCATAGAACCCAAGTAATAGATGCACAAACTGCATCTATTGCTGTTTTTGGTGTTAAATACTAACTTGACATAATAGCAATTTAGTTATAGGATTGTAGTTAGCTCCTTCAAAGCGTTGGCAGGTAGAAAAATCAAATTCTAGAAAGAAGTAAGGTGAAGTATGTCCGCGAATGAATTGGGTCTGTTGGTTGCGTTCGCTCTATTCGTTGTAGGTGCTGGGGTGATCATCACGGGTCTGATCAAGACGAAAAATGATGGACACCTTGAACCTCTGGTGTGGCTGATGGTTGGTGCTGCGGTGCTGGCTTGGGCAAGCTATCATCTCTGCAACGCAGCCGACTTCTTCGAATGGGTGCATCCTCTGGCTTGGGCAGTGAGCTTCATCGCCCTCCCCATACTGCTTGCGCTCGTTACGATGTTGATCGGATATGCCATCTACCAGGCGGCAACGATCGGAACGGACGTCGAATTTTTCGGTACGAAGGGGAAGTATGCGGGTGGCCGGCAGTGGGATTTTGTCCTCGTGCTTGTCGTCTTCATGTTTCTTTTCCTCGGTTTCACATTGGCGGCCTGTCGGGCTACATTGAAAGAAATCGTGGGCTTCGTCCCCAGTATCAACCAAGGCGAGCTTCGGCAAGTGGTCAGCCTGGCGAATGAGATTGACGCGATTCGACGTGACCTTGGAATGGAAAACGATCTCTTGGAAGCCAAACGTAACCCCTTTAGCATCCGCTTTCACGAAATCGATATCCAACCAGCAGAGCAAGCCAAATTCACCGCCAAGCTGAATGCGTTGTTGAACCCCCGTGGATACCTGTGTGATAAAGTAGTCTCCCTCCGGTACGAAGCCCCGCACAACGGGAATCACCGGACGGGGTATTGTCTCGTCACTGCATGTGTCCACAAGGCAAATGAACCCGCATGCTTGAGTGTCTTCCGGATGGCCGAACCCATCGGCGCCGGAGGAGTGAATCGATGGGCAAAGGATTGTTTTGAGGGAAAATTGGCAACGCTCCTGGAAGCGATGCGACAAGCGCAGGGATCCGATCCTGCAACTGCTCGTCACATCATTGAGGACGCGTTGAACGATATCCCAGTTGGCGGAGGGATTGACGACTTCGTCGTTGTCCCAACGCGGTAGAAATACCTGCCGACAACCCCCGAATTGATAATGTCATCGAAGGAGCCTTCGGATGACATGCATAGCACAACAAAGGCGCCAGTCGGCGTCGCTATGGAAACTCAATTCGGGGGTTTCGTCATGCCTTTCATTCCTTCATCATATTCGTTATTTCTTGCGCAAAGGATTCTGTCCCCAGCGATCCCGCTCTGAATCAGAAAGGATTTCCCACACTTTATACTTTTCGACTAACTCTTTCGGGTCAATAGCAATTATTTCGTACCCGGATGTCATTGCAACAGGTGTCACAGCCAATCCCATGGCGACCGCAAGTGCAGGATCATTCGGAGAGTAGTGCAACAATTCGCCTTCCACTTTCATCCAAAACTCCTTCCCTGCATACGCCGCCTTTGCTTCCGGTTGTATGGCTTTTATTTTTTCCGGTAACACAGCCTTCAAATACTCCTCCCCGATCTCCATCGTCGTCATTGCATTGAAGCGATCCAGCGGGATCTTCACAGGAGTCAAAAGTGACCCTCCCACTCCCGCCACTCCCCCTATCACAATCCCCACTTCCACCAAATCTCCCGTCCGCACGGCACTCAACCCTGCAAGACGCCCCATGTGTTCGTAGGATTCCAGTGCGGCTTTGCGTTCCAGGAATCTCCCCTGCTCTATCTCCACCTTCCCCTTCTTATCCGGCATCTCACTCAGCCGCAACGCATCGATGATGAATTGTCCCATCGTCTCATCCGCACTCGCATCCAATGCTTCCTTCATGCCCTCCGCACGCAGCTCGCAGTAGAGCCGCTGCGCATCCACGAAGACCCCGCCTTCTATCTCACGATCCCCGGCAGGCAGTTCATCGTAGGAGCCCATGGTGGTGAAGCGCATGCGCGCGTCCTCCACCTGACTCCCGCGCGGATCGCCGGGCTTGCATCCCTTCAGGAACATCACCGTGGAAAGTGCGTCACCAGTCTCCAACGCGATGCGTGCCTGCGAGGCGCGCTCCGGCGAAGGAGCACTGTCCGGTTCGCCCGTGGGGCCGAAGATCGCCGAGACGGAAGAAGTCTTGAGCCCCTTGGCCCGCAGATTATCGCGCACCATTTTCTGGAAAGCGGGATCCCACACGCGAAGACGCGCCTTCATGCCTGGCTGAAACGAGGTGCCCTCAGGAATATCCAGAAACTGCGCGATGTGCGCGATGGGAACGTCGAAGAGCATGTTGATCGCATCATTGGATGTGTTGATATCGTCGCGCAACTTCTCCTCGATGAACGTATTGACGATTGCTTGTCGACGAATAATGGTCTCGCGATCCGTCGTTTGCACCTCATCGGGCGCCAGCCAGTCAGGCATCGTGCCCTTGACCATATCCGCCGATTTGTCCGCCAACCGCTGCACGGGCGCCCAGGGGTTCTCCATCTTCATGAGAAACTTCGCGCCGAAGTAGTACGCCGCGATGCCCGCCGCCGCTCCCCGCGCCACTTTGGATTTTGCCAGCGCAAAGAGACCGATGATCGGAAGCGCGAGCCTGGCGAAGGGGGGCAGATCCCGCCAGATGGTGCCAAAGTTCTTGGCCTCCTTGCGCAGGTCCTTCTCGACGGCACCCATGAGGTCCGCCATCTTGCGACCACCCTCCACTATGGATTCATTGCGCCTGTGCGTGCCGATGCGCTCCTCTTCCAGAATGAGCTGCAGCGCCTCGGGGGGCAGCACGCCCAACTTGGCGGCACCCGTCAGAAAGGAACGATCGTGGGCGCTCACGACATCCTCGACGGAACGCACGGGTCCCGAAGCAGAAAGGTGCTCCAAATCATCCCGAACGAGGTTCGCTTGAAGATTTTCGAGCGGGCCCACTGGCGACGGACCGCCATTCGCGTAGTACCGATTGCGTAATCCCACTTGAGCGATCTGCTCCTCCGTGCTTCCGGCCACGACATCTTTGCCTGTCATGCCCTGCAATGCTCCTATAATGACCGCTTGATTGGTCGGATGTGTCATATAGTTCGCCGACTCTTCCTTGGAAAGTGTCAGCGCACCGAATGTTCCTTCGAACCCGGCCTGCGTGCCGCCGGGCAAGAGCTTCTCCGTTACGAAATCATGGAAGAGAATCTTCCGGGTCGGCAGATCCACCGACTGTAAGAGTCCCGCAGGTCCCGTGAGGAGCGTACTTTCCTGCAAGGTAATCGGCTCCTGGAACAGCAAAGGATCACCGAAGGCATCGATCCAGTGCGGGAGGCTCGTAAGTGCGGCGATCTGCGTCAGCGTGGGACGTTCGCCATTGGCAAGACAGTGTTCAAATCGATTCTGTAAAAATTCAAGAATATTTTTGGGAGCGTACTGCATGAATTCTCCCGCCTGCTGCATTTCCGCGTTCTTCAATTCTTCGCTGCGCGAATCTTTGTTCCATGCCCACAATAGCCCCTCCTTCATCTGTCCTCCTATGTTAATCCCTTTCTTCGTCAGCCACAGCGTCCAATCCGCCGCCACTTGTGTCCCTCGCTCCACCATACCGGGCATCGGGCCGGAGGACGGCGCTCGCATCTGTCCGCACAGACGACGTTCCGCGCTCGACCAAGCCGATGAGAAGTCAAACGATCGAATCATGCGACAGTCGTGGAATGAACGGCATCGTACTTTTCTTTCATCAATGCAGGAAGCTCGATCTTCATTTCTTCAATGATCGCTTGCGCCAACCCTCGGCACTCGGGATTCCCTTCAAAATCCGCGTAATCGGCAAACCATTGGATGAATGCATCCACGTCCTGCGATGCAACGATCGTCTCGCGCTCGGCATTGGCTTCGGCGGAAAGTCCAGCGAAGTACTCCGTCCAGAACGTCTGCGTCACCAGAACCTGCATCGCCTGCAGGAACTCGCTGTCTCCCTCCTGCGTCAAAGGAGGCAGTTCCATGGTCGCCTCGGCGATCATCGTCGTGAAGATGGCGGGGAAGCCGGTGGGAGAAAAGTCGAAGTCAGTCATGAGCTGGAAAGGAAGGGTCAGGCGGCAGTCGCGTAGGAAGTGGATTTTGATTTTTCTCCGGACACCGCTTTGTACGCCAGTGCGGCCAGACCGCCGACCAGAGGACCGCCGGCGAGGGATGCGAGTGCGAAGGTCGCGAGTGTTCCTTTGTTGCCTTTCGCGGTATTCGCCGTTTTCTTGACTCCTCCGGCAACGGCTCCGTACGCCGCCTTCGTTGGCTTGGCAATCACGTACTGCGACCCTAAGACCGCTCCACCCTTGCCCACCTTCCAACCCGTGCCCAAAACAGTCTTCGCTATGCGCCATCCCCGCTCGTGTCTTCCATTCACTTTCTTCGCGGCATCCTGGATGCGCTTGGCGTACCCGGCGGGCGGATCGCCCTGCAGCATCTCGAGAATCATCCGCATGTGCTCCGGTTTCGTCGGATCCTTTTTGATCGCTTCCGCCTGCTCGCCCGTGATGTTCTGCGCCGCACCGAAATCGCGAAGCAATAGAGAAGCATGCTTGCCGGTAATCGCCGCGATGATGCGTTTCATTTCATCGATCACCCGCTGCGTCTTCGGCAATCGCACCTTCGCGGGATCCTTCTTTTCTATGAACGCCTGCATTGTGTGGTAGGCAGTGAGGAGCTGCGGATACGTCGCACCTTCCCAATCCCGAAAATCTCGAGCTGCTCGCTCCGGAATGTATCGCTGTCGGATACCACAGGCGAGTGCAATATTCGCAAGCATGCGCCTATCCGTTGCTCCATCGAATATATTTAAAGTTCCTTGTTTGAATGTATTTGCAATGACATCCCCTACCGCCCTCCACCTTCCTCGCACCTCCGGCACCAGTTCATCCGCGATTTGATCGGTCATCGTCGCGGTCTGCCGGTCGAGGAGCATCTGACTGCGCAGGTACTGCGCCGCCTGCTGAGCTTCTGAGGGGCTACAGTGATGATACTGCTCGAAGTACTTGGCGATCACCGCATGTTGCGCGGCATCGCCGGTCAATGCAGTGCGCTTGCCGGCATCAATATCTTTGATTTGCTGTTCAAGCTTTGTAATTTCCTGCGTATGGTCCGCTCCCAGTAAATTTAGATCTGATAGATTTCTCACTTCATCAAGATACGTACTGATGCTGATATTCGGTTTGAATTGTGTTTCATCGACTCCTGTAATTTTATCACCCGTATATGTAAACATTTTTGTCAGATCTGTCTTGGAAGCATCATGCGTTATATTCATGACTTTCTGAGCGACTGATTGCAACGCGCCGAGCGTCTTTTGGTATTCCGCAATTTCCGCATTTGCATTGCGCACCTGCTCTTGAACCCATTGGACAGCAATAGCGGCCTGATTCTTGTCGATGACTCCGCCAATATTCAAGTCATATATCAGTCCGTAACCCATATCAATTCTCACTCCTGCAGCTCCAATGACAATCTTGCCAAGTTCTGCAGCCTGTTTAGACACAATATCCGTATTTTCTGCCCACGTATGTTTTGTGCTCGGCCAAGAAAGAGAACCAAGCTTCTCAATGAGTGCCAAGATATCCCGCTTGGATTTTGCTTCTTCAAGTTTTCGACTGACCTCTGACTTCTCTCCCGGCCCACCCAGCACACTCGCGATGTCTTTGTAACGCATGAGAATAGAAGATGCAAATGCAGCACTTCCCGAATTATCCGATCCGTCTCGCAGTATGCGGTTATACTGATGTTGTTCACGCAGCATGCGCTGGACATCCATCAATGAAATATTTTGTGTATTGTTAGGAGTTCCCGGCAAACGGTCTCGGCGTTGCATTTCTACAACTGATTGAGTGGCTAAATAGTAAGCCATGTTTGCGGGAATACGCTCATCGTGTCTAAGAGGGCTATTCACAATCCGAATACCTGCCTGTTCCAAGGTCATCCCTTTCAATGCATTAGCAAATGCAGCAGGATCATTTAAAGGCGGTGCCTCCACCCAAAATGTATTTCGCGTATCGATAATGATGCTAAATTTGCCATGCGCTGCAACTTTTACATTATCAATGAGAATTTCAAATTGTGACAAATTGAATGGATTCGGCGGATTCACAATATGCAGCGTTGCATGCCGCGTCATATCATCAAATATTTTTTTATCTAAACTTTGAAAGATTGCCTTCGAAACTTCCAAAGCTCTCATTTGTCTTTCAGGAATTACAGATGATCCGTTTGGTATACGCAATCGACCGCGCACTCGACGCAAAGCTTCATTAATGCTCGGCTCAAGCGAAGTGCGCAGTTCATCTGCATTGGCAATGCCATGACGAGTGGTATCAATCAATTGAAAAATCTGTTGCGATGCAGTTGCCGCAAGTGTTGCTGCATCTGCCATCCAATCTAAATTCAATCCCAGCTGATACTGCAGCAACATTTCATCCGTCGCATTCGCCGTCCTCCCCAAAATGTCCGCAGAAGGCTCGTCTAACAAATCCCCCACGGGAGTCGCCGATGCATCAGGTGTGTTTGTCATGGTTTCCCACCAGTGTACCACAAAATCACCATTGGGACAATCCGAGTGCAATATTCGCGCGCTTTACGCAGCTATTTTCGTTTCCTTCTCTGGTTTCTCGGCTTTCGCCGGTTTCTCTGCGGCCGGTGCCACCAATGAAGCGGGGGGAGCTACTGCAGGAGCTTCTTGCTGCGATGCGGTCGGTGCCGCACTGGATACACCACGCATCTGCAAAAATCTTGACTTCAGTGCCTGCCATGCAGAACCAAAACTTCGTTTTTGAATATCCGCCACAGTACGTGCAGGTGCTGCAGCAGACCAAATGGTCGTCACCGCAGCTTTGGGAGCCGGCGCATTATTCGGTGCATTGGTAGCCATAGAACGTGTGGGGGAAACAGTAGGAGCAGTGGTATTGACTGTAAATTCAGCATCAATAGGTTCACTATTCTCTCGCGGATTCGCCCTACGCTCCACTTCTCCTTCAAACACAAATGGGGCAACACCTTCCATCTGATCACGCCGTTCATCCGTTGTCGACGCAATGACATCACGTGTATGCGATCGTACTGCAGCATTCGGGTACCGCACAATCAACTGACGATTTTTCTTTGAATCATCAGGCAGCCGGGGAGTGAGAGAAGAAGGCATACATTGCTATTGTACTATTTTACATTCATTTGTCAATCCGTCTTCCTCCTCCACCCCCACCACACTCCCGCCACCACCGTGCAGAGAATCACGGAAAGGAGCAATTGCCATGGCACAGCATTGGGAACCGTGGAAAGGAGGATTCCATCATTTCCCGCCAGTTGTCCGGAAAGCTGCGCCCGAAGATCAGATTGCGAAGAAGGTGCATCGGGGACGGACCGCACATCGACGACGTATTTGGTTGCCAATCCAATGATGACCTTCTTTGCTGCGGATGCTTTCCTCTTGGCGGCAGGCTTGGGTGCGATAAAGCAGACGTTCGTTTCGCCGGGCGTCGGACGTTGCGTCACACAATGCTGATCCCCCACTAGCGCATACGACCATCCTTTCTTGATGGATGGAAACGCAATTGTGGCTGCGATGCGTCCGTCCGGTGAACGCAGCACCACGGAGTCACCGCTGTTATTGAACGCGATCTTACCGAGAACACTGCCGGTCAGGAGGTGATACGATTGCGCAGGTATCACCTGATCCATCTCTAAGAATATCGGCCTACTTCCCTTTCCCTCTTCATCATCGATCAGCCAACCTGCAAGAGGAATTGTTTGATCACAATGATTATACAGTTCCACCCACTCACCCTCGTCTTTCTGCGGCGATGGGTAGATTTCCGACACAGTGATGCAATGCGGATAGTGATCGCGCTTCAAGACGTACGCTCGTTCCAGCACAGAAGACGATGCGAGCAAATCACCATCGTGGAAGACGGCGCGAAAGCGCATCGGTCCGTCGCGTGTCACAGCGCCGCCTATGTACGTCATCCACAATCCCGGCAAGATTTCACGTTCGATGCGTGCGGGAGTGTTGGTCACAATCTCAAGCACCGCCCCCTGTTCGACCAATCCCGATTCCGGCCCCACCGTCAGCCGCACACCTTCCCGCTCCACGATATCCCGTACACGTTCTCTCTCTTGAAGAGCATCAATATGCAGCGTGGTCTCCGCATTGCGCCAGATACCCCGCTTCTCCTTCCTCGCTTCCGCCTCGTACACGACGTATTCCCTGCGCTGAGAAAGCGTTTCTCTGCCGGGGACATGTGCCAATCCCATGCGAAGCAGTAGCGGATACAGCTCCGTACCATCCAAGTATATTCGTTCAATTTCCATACCATCCGCACTCATTTCTAGTTCAATTTTTTTATTTTCCATCAGGCTTTTTATCAATATTTCTCTTTCATAAATTATGGAAGTGTACACTCCGTCGTTTTCCGGGAGCAACAGGTCGCGCATCGTCCATGCATGTGCGGGACGCTCCCCGTTGCGTCTCCCCCGAAACACTCCGCTCCCCATATACGAAGCATGGTCCAAGGAGACGAGAGTAAGTTCCTCTCGCTTTACTGCGTGACCGGCTTTGGTGTTCGCCCATGCGAGCACCGATCGTGTATTGCCATTCGGATCGATCAAACGAATCGCGCCATCCGTATTGCGCAATGTGATCATCGTGGAATCCAATGGAATGCGCACGGTATTACGCGGTCGAAATCCCGTGCCATGCACCGATACGCTCCTCCCATCCTGTGTTCGCAACTCCCAATTGCCAAACAGCCATTGAGAGCTGTCCGTGACATTGCGCAGTTCCACCCACTCCAACCCTTCATCCTTTCCTTTGGGATCGGGGAGCGCTGCAGAGATGACAACCGCGGTAGCTCCCGGCCACGGATCGCCGGCACGGAATTGATTGAGTGCACCGGGTGTGGGGCGGGGCGTCCAGAGCCACTCGCCGTCTTCCCGCAGTGCATAGGATTCTCCTTCCATTGCACTTTCAAAGGAAACATCCAGCAAGACTCCCGTTCCTCCGTTTGGCAGGGGCGCGATCAGTCGTACGCTATCTTTGCCATTATTGAGTGTGATCTTCGACTCACTGCGCGGCAGCAGCACGTACTCGCCGGGGAACAGAGAACGGTCTTGCAGGCGGAAAGGTTTGCTCCCGCCTTGTGCGTCATCGACGCTCCATCCGCAGAGGTCCACGAGTTGATCGGATACGTTATGCAGTTCGATCCATTCTCCCGCCGCTTCATCGCCGACGGGATCCGGCAGAAACTCCGTCACGGTCACGCCGGAGAAGAAGCGTGGAGTGCAGGAAGGTGCTGCTTTCTCCTCTTCATTTTTCTTGTTTTTTGCATCAACAGTGATCGTAACCGATTGTATCACTGTATTACCACAGTAATCTTGTATTGATACATTTATAGTCGTATGGCCGATTGAACGCATTGCATGGGACGGAGGATTGCATTTGTCGTAGAGGTACCCGTCCCCGAAGTTCCAACTGCACATTGCACCCGCCATCGATCCGCTCAGAGCCGTCAAGGACAGGTTGATCGTGGACACGGTTGCAGAGGGCGTGACACCTTCTATGGCAAACGTTGGGAGGAGAAGTGTGTTGAGACGACCGGGAGTCGGCACACACAGCGAGCGCGGTTCCTCCTCTCCCAATATTCGACCAAAAGAAATTCCTTCCGGCAGCGCGGGGTACGTCAGACGATCCACTATCTGAGCGTGATAGAGCAGTTCAACCGTCCCACCGGCATTGGGCAGCGTCAGCTTGGTGATGGATGCGGGGAGCTGCAAGGTCTGACCGGACCCCAGAAGCGACCCGGTTCCCGGTGGAAAGCGAAAGACACTCGTCCCGCGCGCAAGCGACCAACCATCCAGGAGTAGGGTGCCGCTCCCGCTGTTTTCTATCTCGATCCATTCCGCAGTATCTAGCCCCGGGGGATCCGGAAGTATTTCGCTGATTATTGGCTTATAGAAGGGCTCCATCTGAATAGTAGAACCTGAAGAATCTCCCGGATCTTCCTCCTCTTCCTCCGACTCCGTCACACTGTTTGCATAGCCCGGTGTCCCCAACACGGGAGAGCCCTCATCCAACCCCAGCGCTACCGTTGCCGTTCCCCAGTTTGCTTTGCTCGTACCCGGCTGCAAGCAGTCCATGCGCTCCATCGACGCTTTGCTGCCCCCCGAAGGATTGGCTCCGGCAAACGGTGCGCTTGAGCCGTCATCCACCTCGTCGATCAGCACTCCCAAGTCATCATAGAGGCGCAGCAACAGTTGTGTATTGGGCAGGCTCACGCTCGTCGTCACCAGCATCGACTCAACGGAGAGGCGCGAAACTTGCGCCGCGTAGTTGCTCACGATCCGAAACTCCCCCGCCGCGATGTCGTGCCCGGCAGTGAATGTGATCATGGTCTCTTCCGTACCGTTTTGCACCGATACGATCGACCAACCTTCCAGCGACAGTCGCGTCGCGCCGCTCCCGATTGCCGCTATCTCCAACCATTCGTCGGCGGTACTCACATCCGTCCCCATCCATTGAAGCTCGTTGATGCAGAGCGTCATCGACGGAGATGACGGCTCTTCCTCCACCGTTCCCATCGGTTCCTGCACGGATTCTTGAGGAAGAGGCAAAGTAGCGCCCGATGCTTGTGTTGCTCCTGCCTCCGATGGAGCAACGAACGGACCCAACGCCGCATCTTCTGCCTCCGATGCCGCTTCTGCGCTTTGCTCTTCTGCCGTGACGAGAAATTCCGTCTCTTCGCTCGCAGCATCCTCCGTCACCACAGCCGGCACTGATTCTTGTGCATCGACAATCATGGGAGCGAGGAGCTCCAGACACAAGATACTCAAGAGAACACTTTCGCGCATGCCTTCATGTCATACGCATTGCATGCAAAAAGGGAGGGCGCTCTGAAAAATTACACTTTGTGAACTGTCATACGTTGTGTGTGCAAGCCTCTTTAAGACGTTCTTTTCAGCAATGGAACGGCACGGAGGAGTCGTCGGGAATTGTAAAATCATACTTGTGAACCCCCGCAAGGTATTTTTGCATTGTGCCTGGCGTAATCAGCTTCCACATGCGTAAAAACGATACTCGCGTTGTCACCGAGTCCCTGCTATACTGCCGATCACTTCTCCGGCGGCGTTTGACTGCCATCCCCCATGCATCTGACCTTCCTCGTTCTCGGGCTGTTCACGGCACTGTTCCATGCCGCTCTTGCCGTATGCAAGCTGCCCCGTCGCGGCCTCGTCCCTTGCATCACCCGTCACCGGAGCTTCCTATCCGTCACTCCTCCTCCCTCCTATGGACTTCCTCACACAAGTACTCTGGCTCCTCTTGGGCGCCGCGGCAGGTACGCTCGGCGGTCGGGCGATCTTCAGTAAAGGCAAAGGTATCAGTCGCAGCCAGCAGGCGGAAATCGATCAGCAGAAGAAGCAACTGCAGGATCTTACGTTGCAGGTGAGCGAAGCCAAGGCACAGATAAAGGCCGCCGAAGCGGAAGCAAAAGCCTCGGCCAAGGAAATCATTTCCGAAGCCAAACTCCAGGCTGCGGATTTGGAAACACGCGCTCAAAAAGATATGGCACGCGTGGAGGAGAAGGAGAAAGTGCTCGATCAAAAAGTGCAGGAAGTGGAACGTCAACGCGAGAATCTGCACAAGAAGGAGGAGGAAGTCGGTGCCCTGCAGAGTGAATTGAAGGATGCGCAAAAGCAGCACCGTGACGCATTGGAGCAGGTGGCGAAACTCAACGAAGAACAAGCGAAGGAAGAGCTGAAAAGCGAACTGGAAGGGGAATTCTCCGGCTACTTCGCATCGCAGGTCAAAGCGATGAAGGAACGCATGATGGACGAAGCGGAGGATGCAGCCAAAGATTTGATGGCACAGGCGATGCAGCGCTATGCATCGGAAGTTGCAACGGAATCCACCGCCACCGTGGTGCAGCTGCCCAGCGACGATGTGAAAGGAAAGATCATCGGGAAGGAAGGCCGCAACATCAACGCGTTTGAAGCGGCGACCGGCGTCGACGTCATCATTGATGATACGCCCGGAGTCATCATCATTTCCGGTTACGATCTGGCGAGACGGTACGTCGCCAAGCTCGCGATGGAAAAACTGATTCAAGACGGCCGCATCCAACCGGCGCGCATCGAGGAAATCGTCGTCAAAATGAAGGAGCAGGTCGGCAAGATGATGCTGGAATTCGGCAAGCGTGCGACGGAGGAACTGGGCATCACGGGGTACTCGCAAGATCTGCTCAAAATTATCGGACGACTGCGCTTCCGCACCAGCTACGGACAGAATGTCTTGAAGCACTCCGTGGAAATGGCGCACATCGGTCGTATGCTGGCCGAGGAAATCGGTGCCAATGCGATCACGGTCACGGAAGCGTGTCTCCTCCACGATATCGGGAAAGCTCTGGATCATGAAGTCGCCGGAACGCACGTGGAGATCGGCGTGGAAATTTTGAAGCGGTACAAAATTCGACCGGAAGTCATTCACTGCGTGGCGGCGCACCACGAGGACATCCCGATGGAAACGCCGGAAGCCTTCGTCGTGGCCGCAGCCGATGCCATTTCCGGCGCACGACCGGGCGCGCGCAGAGAGTCCATTGAAGAATATTTCAAGCGACTCCGCGAACTGGAAGAAGTTGCCAAAGGATTCGAAGGCGTCTCGCGCGCATTCGCCCTCTCCGCCGGACGCGAAGTGCGCATCTATGTGGATACGCAGAAGATCGACGACCTCGCACAGCTCAAGCTCGCCAAAGACATTGCGCAGAAGATCGAGAAGGAACTCACCTACCCGGGCGTCATCAAGGTGAACGTCATCCGGGAGAGGAGAATCGAAGAAATGGCGAAGTAGAGGGGAGGAAGGGGAGAAAAGGCAGAAAGGTAAGAAAGGTCATGGAACACTGCATGTTTCACGGGAACCGGCGAGCATGTAGTGCGATCTGCGTTGTTCGATCAAACCTTCCTGCATCAATTTATTGATCAAAGATAATAGCCAATCCTTGTGCTCCTCTGCATCCCAGTCCATGCAAATGTGACGACCGATTTCCCTTAACGTCCTCCCGGTGGATGCGTCCCGCAGCGCCTCGATGATGCGGCCACGGAAGATGCGATTGGGAATGAACCGAGAACCGACGAAACGACCGGGCTCTTGGATAAGTTTTGAGTTTTGAGTGATAAGTTTTGAGTGACTGTGCATACGAGCGAATGATCGAGGTGTTGTCTTCATCAGACCCTTCTGTGTCAACGGACACATCTCCCACTTGGGATGATTCTTCGTCTGAATGAGGGAACCGAAATCCATGAGAGCGGCGTGCCAGTTGGCCGTATCTCTTCCTCTCCCCCCGACCCCCTCTCCACTGGAGAGGGGGAGATCCTCTCCCATGCGCGTCCCCCCTCCTCCCGCCTGCCTTGAGCGAAGTCGAAGGGTGGAGGAGAGGCTGGGGGTGGAGGATTGATCAAGCGCAACAGCCAGTACCTCCTCCGCCAATTTCAGCAATTCCCTGTCCCCCACCTTCCACGTACCGTTCGGCTCTTCCGGTCCGATGAACGTGCGATGCAGGATGCGACGGATATTCGTATCGATGCAGGGCGTCGGCAGGTTCCACGCAAAGTTTCGAATGGCCGCGGCAGTGTACGGCCCGATGCCCTTGATCCGGAGCAACGCAGGCAATTCCCGAGGGAAGACGCCGGCATACTCTTTGTGAATCGTCCGCACGGCATCCCTCAACCGCAACGCCCGGTTGTTGTAGCCCATCCCGCGCCACGCAAGGAGAACATCACGGTTCGAAGCTTGTGACAATTCTTTCATGGAGCCGAAACTTTCAATGAACTACCCCGCACTCTAAGTGCGGAGTATCGACGGAGTTAGAGATCGAACAGACTGAGTTGCTGCCGATGGATCTGCTTGTACTGTTTTCCTTGGTTTTGCACGTATTGTCTGATGACC
>Ga0116143_10000246_pt1 | contig 75258 bp, 67 predicted proteins | sample AD_UKC034_MetaG_FD_89745 | JGI IMG/M metagenome (GOLD analysis project Ga0116143, IMG submission 89745) | Active sludge microbial communities of municipal wastewater-treating anaerobic digesters from USA - AD_UKC034_MetaG | ecosystem: Engineered > Bioreactor > Anaerobic > Digestate | place: USA... | reverse complement strand
CTTCGCGTGTAGCTAGAACCGCATCACATGCATTATCAAATATTTTTGCCCCAATCCTACTAAATTTAGGAAATGAAGGAGGAATTAACGAAATGCTTTGGGCAGATAGAGATGTACGCAAAGGCGTTTATTGTTTTAACGGCACCGTTACCAATAAGTATGTGAGCGATGTTTGCAAACTTCCTTACAGAGACTTGAATTTATTAATGGCTAGTCGATTGTAATCTTATTACTATAAATTGAGTATTTGATTTTTAATTTCTGCTTGTTACTATTGTTTTCAATTCGACCTTAATATCAATATTGTATGAAGTATTAACTGAAATTTTCAATATTCATTTTCCCATTTTTTCAGAACGCACAAACACCAAATTATGAATTCACCAAAGCAATTGGAAACAACCTACCAGAAGGATCAAAATCAATTGTAACTGATTTTTTGGAAATATTTATTCGTGTGGGTATTTCTCGGGAACTGCGGACTTTGACCCGGGTAATGAAGTATATAACTTAACATCATCAGTATTTGGAATGAGCACAGTAAGAAACAAATTCAATTATTTGATTTAACAGGAAGACTTCTATCTAAGAGAAGAAAATCAATATTCAAAAGAATTAAAACTAAACTGCACTAACCTGAGTAATGGTATTTTTATGGTTCAAGTTATAACCGAAGGAAAAATCTATTCCTCAAGATTGGCTGTAATTCCGAAAGACAATTTTTAGATCATTGATGTGAGTAATATTATGTTGATTTGTACTGTTTCCTGACAACATAAATTAATCAATTTCGTTACATTCGCATTGTTAGTTGCTGCGAATGAAAAGAACAAAATCATCGATTCATTATTTATTAAGCATTGCCTCTCTTTTGTTAATGAGCAAGAGTGGTATGGCTCAATTCTATCAGGGATATCAGATGGATTTTGGCAAAAACCGAATTCAATATGAAGCACCTGATTGGACATTTTATCGCTTTAAAAATTTTGACACGTATTTTTATTTAGGTGGCAAAGAGTTGGCTGTTAGTTTAGGACAAACAGCTGATAAAGAAATAGAACAATTAGAAAAACTATTTGACTTTAGAACCGAAGGCCGATTGCAGTTTTTAGTATACAACAAACTATCCGATTACAAACAAAGCAATGTTGGACTAGGCAGCGATGATTTGAATGGAAACACGGGAGGATTAACCCGCATTGTTGGCAACAAAGTTTTATTATACTTTGATGGTAATTACGATCATTTTAAAATTACCATGCGAGAAGGCATTGCGCAGGTACTCATGGATCAGTTGATGTATGGAGGTAATGTTAAAGACCGCTTGCAGAGTTCCCTCTTACTTACACTTCCTGAATGGTACACACAAGGACTGATATCTTTCGCAGCTGAAAATTGGAATACCGATTTAGACAATCGAATGCGCGATATGATCGTGAGTGGAAAGTTTAAAAAATTCAATACCGCTTTAGAAATTGACCCCGAACTTGCTTCGCACTCTATGTGGCAATACATAGCCCAAACCTATGGAGAGACCAGTATATCAAATATTCTTTATTTAACCCGATTGAATCGAAATGTAGAAAGTGGTTTTTCTTATGTACTCAATGAGTCATTAAAATCATTATCTAAAAATTGGCTTTTGCATTATCAAAAAATCTATAACGATTCTGACACCAATAGAACATGGCCAGAAGGCGATGAGATAAAAATTAAAGCCAAGGACGGCTTAGTAGTTAATCAGGTTAAAGCCAGTCCGGATAATCGATATTCAGCCTTTGTTACCAACCAATATGGTAAATACAGAGTATGCCTGTACGATCAATCCTCCAAAAAGAAAAAACGAATTTGGAAAGGAGGCTATAAAGATCTTAGCAGTATCACCGACCATTCTTATCCTGTTTTAGCATGGCATCCTTCCGGACAATATTTAACCATGTTTAGAGAACTGAAAGGAAAAATTTACATGGAATATTACTTTCCTTCGACTGGAAAAAAAGAAATCAATAAGTTTTTTTATTTCGAAAAAGTGCTTGATGCATCATACAGTAGCGATGGACAGGACATTATTCTTTCTGCCATACAAAAAGGACAATCCGATTTATTTGTCTATAATGTTAGAACCAGAACACACCAACAATTGACCAATGATGTGTTTAATGATTTGAATCCGCGCTATATCTATGATTCACAGTTTATCATTTTTAGCAGCAACCGACCCTCCGATACTTTAGGATTAAATTATTATAACCCCTATAGCAGTGCTCAAATCAATCACGATATCTTTTTATACGATATCAGTCAAAGAAGTAATGTGCTGTTGCGTATTACTAAAACGGAAAACGAAAATGAGTCGCACCCACTTTCATCAAGTGCCAATGCATTTGTATTCTTATCGGATCAAAACGGAATTAAAAATAGAATTGCCGGCACTTTAGATTCCGTTATTGCGTATATCGATACGCTTGAACACTACCGATACATCATTGACTTAAAACCCCAAACTGATTTTGCACGCGGCATCGAATCATACGATATCAATGCATCGTTTACTCAAAAAATAGAACTCTATAAAAGAGGTGGGAAATACCGTTTGGTTCGTTCCGCTAATGATCCATTGCTATCATTGAATAGCCTGCCTTCAAAAACACATTATGCAAATTTATTAGCCTTAGAAGCAAGAAAAATTGCTACCACACGAACCGATGTAGTTAGAATTCCAGCACAAAAACCAAATAATGATAGTCTTAAAATCGACATAAACAACTATATATTTCAGTCGGAATTTAACCAAACAAAGGCCAATGAGTTTGGAACTTCAAAGGTTGCTACTTTATTAACATCATCTGAATCATTAACGATAGATAGCTTCACTCTTCAATTACCTAAGCAAAGAAATTATGATATCTCTTTCTCTTCTGAATACTTCCTTGCTCAATTAGACAACAACCTTCTAAATTTTACCTATCAGAAATTTACAGGAGGCGCACCTTATTTTGATCCAGGACTTAATGGACTTTTCAAATTGGGAATTAGCGATTTGTTTGATGATTACAAGATAAAAGGCGGATTCCGATTAAGTGGAAATTTAAATAGCAATGAATATTTGTTGAGTGTGTTGAATCAACGCAAGCGATTAGATAAAGAGTACTCCTTTTTTAGACAGGCGCGTGAGTTCTTTACCTTTTCATCTATTGTAAAAGTTCAAACACATGAAGCGCGCACAACCTTTACCTATCCATTTTCAAACTTAAAAGCATTAAAAGGAAGCATCGGATTTAGAAGCGACCGTACCGCTTTTTTAAGTACAGACATTCCAAATTTGAGAGAGGAAACACAATACGATTATTGGGCCAATATAAAAATCGAGTATGTTTTTGATAACACTCTACCTCGTGGATTAAATTTATTTAACGGAACACGCTACAAAGCCTTCTTTGAATTATTCAACCAACTAAACCAAGACAAAAATAATATTGCTGTAGTGGGTTTTGACGTGCGTCATTATCAAAAAATACATAAACAAATAATTTTTGCCTCGCGCCTGGCCGGATCTACTTCTTTCGGAAAGCAAAAGTTAATCTACTATTTAGGCTCAACCAACAACACCCTAGTGCCTACCGATAACTTTGACTTTAGTATTCCTATAGACTTTAGTCAGAATTATGCATTTCAAGCCGTAGCAACAAATGTTAGAGGATTCTTATACAATATTCGAAACGGAAATAGTTTTGCCGTAGCCAACAATGAAATTCGGATTCCTATTTTTGAATATCTCATAAACACCCCTATTCGATCTGATTTTATTCGAAACTTCCAAGCTGTTGGATTTGCCGATATTGGTACTGCCTGGACCGGCAACTCACCGTATGACGAAGACAATGCTTTTAACTCAATTGTAATAAATCAGGCTCCTTTGTTTATTAATATTAAAAGAAAAGTTGATCCCATAGTAGCCGGATATGGCTTTGGACTCCGAAGCAGATTGCTGGGTTATTTTATGCGCATCGATTGGGCTTGGGGGATAGAAGATGAACGTGTTTTGGATCCGGTTTTTTATTGGTCATTAGGTCTCGACTTTTAGCCTTGAGCTAGATATTATTGTAAGTCTCAATTATTCATGAATTCAGAAAAAAATATGGAATGGATTATAGTTCTACTCATAGGAGTGCTTGCAGGAATTGTGAGCGGCATGGTGGGAATTGGCGGAGGACTAATTGTTGTACCCGCTTTGGTTTTTTTCTTTGGCATGGGTCAGCATATGGCTCAAGGAACTTCATTAGCAATGATGCTGCCTCCAATAGGGGCTTTGGCGGTATATAATTATTATAAAACCGGACAGGTAGATTTTAAAATAGCACTGATTCTATGTTTGAGTTTTGTAGTAGGAAGTTTTTTTGGATCTAAAATAGCATTAGGCATATCTGAATCGGTGATAAAAAAACTGTTTGGTATTTTTATGCTTGCCGTTGGCATTAAATTAATCCTCAACAAATGAAATTAATCGATACTATTAAAGACAAATCCACCTCTTTGTTTAAAGAAGTACAGAATATCCGTCATCATTTGCATATGCATCCTGAATTATCTTTTGAAGAAAAGGAAACATCCATGTTCGTCAAAAATAAGTTAAACGAAATGGGTATTGAATATAAAGACGGAATTGGTGGGTATGGAATTGTTGCAACCATAAAGGGCAAGCAGAATGGACCCAATGTTGCATTAAGGGCTGATATGGATGCCTTGCCTATTCAAGAGGAAAATGATATTCCCTATCGATCAAAAAGAGAAGGTGTGATGCATGCCTGCGGTCATGATGTTCATACTTCATCTTTATTAGGTGCCGCTGCTATTCTCAACGAATTAAAAGATCAATTTAACGGTTCGGTTAAATTTATTTTTCAGCCTGCCGAGGAAAAACTTCCGGGAGGTGCTTCATTGATGATTAAGGAAGGTGCATTAAAAAATCCGGAGACAAAATCCATCATCGGTCAGCATGTTATGCCTTTTATTGATACCGGAAAGGTTGGAATAAGAAGTGGGGTGTATATGGCAAGTACAGACGAGTTGTATATCACGATTAAAGGAAAAGGTGGGCATGGAGCTATGCCGCATTTGGCTATCGACCCAGTTTACATTGCATCCAATTTAATCGTGAGTCTTCAACAAATCATCAGTCGAAGAGCAAAACCGATAATGCCATGTGTATTAAGTTTTGGTCGTTTTGAAGCGTTAGGAGCCACCAATGTAATTCCGGATAAAGCAATTTTGCATGGCACTTTCAGAACGCTCGATGAAACTTGGAGAGTGAGAGCACATGAGATGATCACCGAAATGTGTCATGCTTTAGTTGAAAGCATGGGTGCTACCTGCAACTTGGAAATACGTAAAGGATATCCTGTTTTGATCAATGAAGAAAATCTCACTAAAAGATGTCGCACAGCGATGGAAGATTATATGGAAAAAGAAAATGTTCAGCCTTTAGATGTTTGGATGGCCGCTGAAGATTTTTCGTACTACTCGCATGAAATTCCGGCATGTTTTTATCGCTTAGGTACACGTAATGAAAAGAAAGGTATCGTCTCTTCTGTTCATACCTCTACCTTCAATATTGATGAGGATGCACTGGTAACCGGAATGGGTCTAATGGCTTACCTGGCATTGAGCGAACTCAATCAAATGGTATAAAAAAGAAATGCCGGTAGTCCCTAAGGATACCGACACTTCCCATCTGCCATGAAAACAAGATTAGGACGCTAAGATAATGATTTTATTATTCAGTACTTCAACCACTCCACTGTTCACCGAAAAGTTCAATACTTCCTTGTTAGATTTCACTTTTATATCTCCTTTTTGCAAAGTAGAAATAATCGGAGCGTGACGGTTTAAAATTTGAAATCGTCCTTTCTTGCCAGGAACTGTAACAGAGGTTACTTCTCCTGAAAATAATTTTTTATCGGGTGTGATAATTTCTAAAAACATATTATTACATCTATGCTGATTCGGCTAATAATTTCTTTCCTTTCTCAATGGCTTCATCAATAGTTCCTACCAGGTTGAACGCCATTTCAGGATATTCATCTACTTTTCCATCCATGATCATGTTAAATCCGTTGATAGTATCTTCGATTGAAACAAATACACCTTTTAGACCGGTAAATTGCTCGGCAACGTGGAAAGGCTGAGACAAGAAACGCTGAACTCTTCGTGCACGATGTACGACCAATTTATCTTCTTCAGAAAGTTCATCCAAACCAAGAATGGCAATGATATCTTGAAGTTCTTTATATCGCTGTAATAATTCTTTAACTTTTTGAGCACAGGTATAATGTTCGTCACCCACAACGGCCGGGCTTAAGATTCGCGAAGTTGAATCCAATGGATCAACCGCAGGATAGATTCCCAATTCGGCAATCTTACGACTTAATACGGTAGTTGCATCTAAGTGAGCAAAAGTGGTCGCTGGTGCAGGGTCGGTAAGGTCATCTGCAGGTACATAAACGGCCTGAACCGAAGTGATCGAACCTCTTTTAGTAGAAGTAATTCGCTCCTGCATCAATCCCATTTCGGTGGCCAAGGTTGGTTGATAACCTACGGCTGAAGGCATCCTTCCTAAAAGAGCAGATACTTCAGATCCTGCTTGAGTGAAACGGAATATATTATCGATAAAGAATAAAATGTCACGTCCACCGCTGCTTCCGGCATCACCATCTCTAAAATATTCAGCTACAGTTAATCCTGACAATGCTACCCGGGCACGTGCTCCGGGAGGTTCATTCATCTGTCCAAAAACAAATGTGGCCTTAGAATCTTTTAACTCCTCGGTATTTACTTTAGAAAGATCCCATCCACCTTTTTCCATTGAATGTTGGAATTCTTCTCCATACTTAATAATACCTGACTCAATCATCTCACGCAATAAATCATTTCCCTCACGAGTACGTTCGCTAACTCCGGCAAATACCGAAAGACCTCCGTAACCTTTAGCAATATTGTTGATCAATTCTTGAATCAATACTGTTTTACCTACTCCTGCTCCACCAAACAAACCAATTTTTCCTCCTTTGGCGTATGGCTCAAGCAGATCAACTACTTTAATACCAGTAAAAAGTACTTCTGTAGAGGTAGAAAGATCTTCAAACTTTGGCGCTTCGCGGTGTATAGGCAATCCTTTGTCATTACTTACTTCTGGTAAACCGTCAATAGATTCACCAATAACATTAAATAATCTTCCATGGATTGCAGCACCGGTAGGCATTTTTATTGCAGAACCTGTGGCCTTCACTTCAGTTCCTCTCACCAATCCGTCTGTACTATCCATCGCAATTGCACGAATGGTGTCTTCACCAATATGCTGCTGACATTCTAATACTAATTTCTGACCATTAGGTCTGGTAATTTCAAGTGCATCTAAGATATTGGGCAATCGGCTTCCACCTTCGGTACTGAACGAAACGTCCACTACGGGTCCGATTACTTGTATAACAACTCCTGTATTCATTGTAAATTAATGGTTTAAATCAAATTTTCGAGCGCGAAGGTAGTAACTTTAATTGAAAATCCCTTAGAAGTTTATAAACAAAAGGTTGAAAAATATTTATTCTCAAAACATTCAATCGAAACCCTATTAAGCGCTTGCTTTTTGTATTTAAAACTCAAATAATTAGGTTTGACCGATTTTTTGATTGCATTTTGGAATTATATAAGCATATACGGGACTTTAAGCCCATTAAAAACCCCATAGTTACCATCGGTACTTTTGATGGAGTTCATGTAGGACATCAAAAAATCATCAGTCGCTTGCATGAAATTGCAAAGATTGTGAATGGTAGCGTTGTGGTGCTTACTTTTTATCCTCATCCTAGAATGGTGCTTTATCCCGATGATCATAATCTTTTCCTATTACATACGCTCGAAGAGAAAATTGAAGCATTAAAAAATCTCGAAGTTCATCAACTGATTGTACAACCTTTTGATCATGACTTTAGCAGACTTTCCTCTATTGAATTTGTGCGTGAGGTTCTTGTAAATACGCTTAAGCTACATACTTTGGTTATTGGCTATGATCATCACTTTGGCAGAAATAGAGAAGGAAGCATCAACGAACTCAAAGAATTGTCTTCTGTCTATAATTTTCACCTTGAAGAAATTTCAGAACAAGACATCAATGATATCGCGATTAGCTCTACTAAAATCAGAAAGTTTTTGGAGGAAGGAGCGGTTGATTCGGCTAAAGATTTTTTAGGCTATTACTATCATTTACGTGGCAAAGTTATAGAAGGAGATAAGAGAGGAAGAACGATTGGCTACCCAACGGCTAATATCAAATGTTCCGATCGTTCGAAATTAATTCCAGGCAATGGTGTTTATGCGGTACAGATTGTATTAGAGCATAACATTTACCAAGGTATGATGAACATTGGTCACAAACCCACTTTCGGGAAAAATGAGTTGTCGGTTGAAGTGCATTTGTTTGATTTCGATCATGATATTTATGGCAAAGAATTGAAAGTAATTTTTATAAATAAAATAAGAGATGAAATCAAATTCAATTCTGTTGAAGAACTCATCCTGCAACTACAAGCAGACGAAAAAACAGCAAAATCTATTTTAAGCTCTTTATAACTTTTTGTTTTCCTTGTAATTGTTTCTGCTTTGATGCTTAGTTTTAAAAATCTAATGCATCATAAAATTAATTTTTGATCGTTTTTGCTGTATCCATGAGGTCAAGTTTCAACCATATCGTTGTTTTCATATTTGCATTTATGTGCTGTTCGTCAATTAAATTGTTGATGGCTCAAGAAAGCGTTTCCAATTCTGAAGAACCCGATCCACCAAAACGATATACAGAACTTAAGGTGGCGTTGATAGAAATAGATTCGGTCTATTATCTCGATTTAAGCAGAGAAAAACTAAAGGAAATTCCAATTGAAGTATTTCAACTAAAAAATCTAAGACAGCTCGACCTTTCCAAGAATAAAATCAAAAATATTCCTGCTCAGATTAAACAACTAACGGATTTAGAAATTTTAGATGTTTCAAAAAACAAATTAAAAACACTTCCTTCTGAGTTAGGCACTTTGTCTAAATTAAAACGAATCAATCTGAATCGAAATTTGATTGAACATTTGCCGGAAGAAATGTCGGGATTGGAACAACTAACTCGATTGGATCTATGGGATAATGAGTTAGAAGGATTTCCGGATAGTTTTAAAAAACTTAAAAACCTGCGCCATCTTGAATTGAGAGGCATATTGTTTACTGATGAACAACAAGCTCAAATCATGGAATTGCTACCCGAAGCAGAGATTTATTTTTCTCCGAGTTGCAAGTGCAAAGAATAGTGTTCATTAAACCTTAATACGCTACTTTAATCTAATGCTATAAGTTGGTATCTTCGTTATATGCTATTGAACCGCCTTTCCATACTTCTTATTGGACTGATATTTATTTCAGCACTATCGTCTTGCAAAAAAGACGAGTTGGTAGTGATCAATAACAACACAGCTCCTCCCGATCAAAGTATTGCAGATATTACCATTGAAACGTATATCAATAGAGCTTATATCTCTCTTCTGGGTCGAAAGCCACTACAAGCCGAGTACGATACTTCGTTTGTTAAACTCCGTTCAAGTAATTTAAGTGCCAATAGTAGAAGTGAATTTCTCGACTTAATCTTTTCACAGCAAGAATATTTAGACAAGTTGTATGAGAATGCACGAATTGATATGCTCAACAATCAAGACACGAATGATTATGCTTTTCAGATGGGTGTGCTCATTTCTTTATTGGGCAATCCTGCTTATCAACTGCTATGGGACGAAATCACTATAGAGATCAATCGATTGGAAGTATTGAGAATGATTCCCTCAAAGATGTATAGTGGTAACATGAATGCCGCAGACATGTATCGAACTTGTGCCGACAATTTCTATTACGATCAAATCAACATGGGCTCACTTAATTTTGTAGTGGCCGTCTTCCAACAATTTCTCGATCGCTATCCTACGCAAAGTGAATTACAAAATGGAATTGATATGGTTGATGGACAAAATGCCATTCTATTCTTTCAAAGTGGACAAAGCAAAACGGACTTTCTGAATATCTTTTTTACTTCAATTGATTATCACGAAGGAAGAGTTAAACACTTTTACAATAAGTATGTATTTCGAAATCCAGACAGCAATGAAATGTACCAACTAACTCAATTATATTTCAATAGCAAGAACATCAAAGACATTCAAAAATCAATTTTATCCAGCAATGAATATATCGGAATATAAATACTCATTTTTGATGGTCGCTTCCCTTCTACTTTGCCTGAACACTTCTTGCAAAAAAGAAGAGGTATTATTATATGAAGTCAATCCGGTGTATGTGCAACAAGAAGGAGGAGACAAAACCAATGTGAAGACTACGGTGGAATTTATTTCCATTGCATACTCGGATGTGTTTGGCACTAACATTAGCAACAGTGATTTAAATAAACTGAATACCGCTTATGTTTCTTTTGGAGATAAAAAGTTGATTGAAGACATGATCATTCGAAACTTCTTGAATGACCCTACTGCACAATTGCCTAGCAAACAAGATATGTTGAACGATGTGAATGCATTTGTTCTCAATTCATACAAACAGTTTTATAACCGAACACCCAATGAAATGGAACGGTTTTATTTACAGAACTTAATTGTGTCCGATACCAGTGTCAATCCATCTGCATTTTATTATTCATTCATGACTTCCGATGAGTACCGATACTACTAACCATTTATGACAATGAAAAGAAGATCATTCATAAAAAAAGCTGGTGCAGCTGTGGCAGCAAGCATTGCCTTACCTTATATACTTCCAAGTGGCAGATTGTTCGCATCAAGCGGAATCAGAAAAGCAAATCATGTGGTCTTTTGTTTATTTGCTGGAGGGGTAAGAAATCTTGAATCTATTCACAAAATAGATGGCAATCTGATGCCTAATCTTTTAAATGGCTCCGAAGCTATTTCATCCGATATTCTTTCTGGAATGGATCCGTTACCTGCACCGGTTTTGTCTCAACCACTACAGAATTTCGGCACATTGTTTAAAGAATTCAGGTATAAAGAAGGACCTACCGGCCACTATAATGGACATACATGTGCTGTAACCGGTAAATACACCAGCACCGACTTAAACATAAAGGACCATCCTCAGTATCCAACCATTTTTGAATATTACAGAAAACACAATAGCCCTTCCAACTCACCTATGAATGCTTGGTGGATCAGCAATCAACTTGGCCCTTACCCGGCACTGAATTACAGTAAGTATCCGGGCTATGGTTCAGCTTTTGGAGCAAACTTTATGGCACCCACTTCACTAATAAGTATTGATGGATATGATGCACTAGGGAACATGAAATCGTATAGCAGTAATGAAGAAGCAGCGATTACCAAGATTAAATCATTTCTAAACAATAATTTTAATAAAACATATACTGAAGGTGATGCCGGCATAGTGAACACCGAGTCTGATCAGGCCCTGTTAAAAAACTATATCACCGACTCATTCAACAAAGCATTGGCTGGACAATTTAACAATCCTTGGGGAGCAGGTGCCAGTATGAACAATGATATGTACAATGTTTTTTTTGCTGAAGAGCTCATTAAAGAATTCAAGCCGGAATTGTTGGTGGTCAATATGCAGGATGTAGATATTTGCCACAATAATTTTACGCAATACGCAAACAACCTTCGTAAAGCAGATTATGCTGTAGCCCATCTCTGGAATACGATCCAAAACACTCCGGGCATGGCAAACGATACTGTATTAATCGTAGCTCCTGAGCATGGAAGAAATCAAGCAACAAATAATTCTATTGATCCATTTGGCAGATACGCCATCGATCACACAGCAAGTGTGGACTTGAGTGGAGATCAAATGGCGCGTGAAATATTTTGTTTGGTAGCTGGGCCGCCTTCAGTAGTCAATCAAAATTTAGTGATCAATCAAACTGCCGGAGAAAGCATTGAGATTATTCCAACCATTGCCAATATTTTAGGATTCGACACTTCTTTACCCACTGGAATTCTTAAACCGTATTCAAGTTGCGACATGCAACAGGCATTTATATGATCACTCTAAATCGCATAGGTCTTTTGCTGTTGTGTTCGACTTTGGTCGCAACTCTTTTTTATGCCTGCAAGAAAGATGACTCCATTGAGAATCCATACGATAACGTTAACTACAATACTGACACAAGCACAGTAACAAATCCGAGTGATACGAGTCTGGCAGGGATTTATAAAAATATTTTTAACCCAAAATGTAATGTGCCCGGATGTCATGATGGGACTTTTGAACCTGATTTCAGAACCATACAATCAAGTTTCAGCACACTGGTATATCAACCGGTAATTAAAACCACAGTAAATGGAGTTGATAGTTTTGTTTATCGTGTCATACCATTTGATACCACCCTATCTTTTTTACATGAAAGAATCACCACAACCACTTCGGACTATATGCCGTCTAATGCCGTACGTTTATCTTCGAAAGAAATTCAGAATATCAATAAGTGGATTTTAAATGGAGCGCCTGATGGAAATGGATTTATTGCTAGTCCACCTGACTTGCTTCCAAACATAATTGGTTTCATTGCAACCGATTCGGCATTCAACAGAATTGACACCATTCGACTAAACAACTTAGCGTATAATCCATTTATAGTGCAACACGGACAAACCATCAATTTCTATTTTCTTATAGAAGATGATCACACGCCAATCGTTGCTTTACAAAACAATCAATTGAAGTTTTCGATTTATAAAGATGTTTTTTCAAGCGCGGTTAATGTAAATGCGAACTATATGAATTTTGGAGGAACAGAATTGTACACCGCCCAAATAAACAGTTCGTTATGGGCATATAATGATACCGTCTATTTCAGATACTATGTTAATGATGGAATTAATCTGTCTAATTCGGAATATCCACGTAATGAAACGAACTCTATAATTAAAACCGTCTTTTCATTTATCAATCAATGACAGTAAGAAAATGTTTATACGCTCTTATTTCTCTTGCAATGCTGCATCTTTCTTGCAAAAAGGAAGAAATTTCATTCAGCGGTATTCCTGAAATTAAATTAATCAGTGTGAGTCCTACCCTCATTAAAGAGTTTTCCGATTCAATTGTTTTTCGTATCGAATATACCGATGGAGATGGTAATTTAGGAGTGAATGATCCGAATATTGATAATTTATTTTTAGTGGACAATCGGATACCACTCACCTACTCTTTTCGTATTCAACAACTCAGCCCTACAGGAAGTAATATCTCCATAAAAGGAGACATTGTACTTACACTTAACAATACCGTTATTACCGACAGCAGTTCGAGTCAAATAGTAAGCTATTCCATTTATGTTAAAGATCAATCGGGTAATACAAGCAATACGGTAACTACACCTCAACTAACAGTGGTGAAATAAATATTACCAATCAGCTGATTTGATTAAACATCGGGGAACATTCCAAGCGTTTTTAAATTTTTTAAAATCAATCTTGTCCCCTTCACATGTAATGAACTCATCTTTATCATTGACCAAACAAATTTGAAACATCCCTTTATTGTATGCATTAATAATGGCTTCGGCAATATCACTTTTCGACTTGCCCAATTGTTGTTCTCCAATTTTCAATCCTTCTTTATTGTTATGCAAATCCATTGCACAAAGCACACTATCGGCTCTTGTATTATCTTCTTGTCTTCCCTTTCTAAATTGCTTGAAATTACTTTTCTCATGGGCAATTCCCAATTTTAGTGCAGCCCGATAACGAAGCTTCTGCCTCAGCAATGCCATCCAATAACTATGTCGAAAGGCATCTAATTTTCCGCCTGAATTACCGCTTACACCATGCACGAGAGAAAGAGAATCACAAATGGAACGAACTTCCAATGTAATTTTGTAAGCCGCTTTTGCTTTAAAGGGATGAGACAATGCCCATAATTTTTCGTGTATTCCTATCGAACTTTTTTTTGCCTGCGCTACAGCATCTATTGAACTACCACAAAGCACAACGAAGATCAAACTAAAAATGATTCTATTGGATTTTATTACATTCTGTCTAATTTGCATTATGCATCGATTCGAGAATATTAAAGTATTCAAATTTCGCATTCCATTTTCAAAAAAGAAACTAGCATTTTGTTTACCCGGCATTGGCATTTTTGTTCATCCTGAAGATCTAAATCATCAACAACTTTTGGCTCATGAATTCGGTCATATTTTACAGGCACGAAAATGGGGCTTTCTATTTTTTTATTTTCGAATAGTTCCCATAAGTATTTGGAGTGCGATCCGACACAATAAAAACGGATTTAACCATTTCAATACCTGGACCGAATGGACTGCAAATCAATTGGCTCAAAACTACTTTAGCAATATGGAATGGGATGTTGAGATTTATAAAATAAAGCCAGATGCTCCACAAATAGCATCTAATTTACCCAAGGGAGTAAACTGGGTTTGAGTTTAATATATTTCTGATGGGCACTATTAGTACCCGGGGCGGGGGTCGAACCCGCACGGCCGATTAGGGCCACAGGATTTTAAGTCCTGCGTGTCTACCAATTCCACCACCCAGGCAAGGTTTTTATTGAAATTTCTTCAAAAAAAACCGCCCCCGTTACAGGAGGCTAGTGTTGAGCGAAAGACGGGGGTCGAACCCGCGACCTCAACCTTGGCAAGGTTGCGCTCTACCAACTGAGCTACTTTCGCTTAATTCGGGAGGGCAAATGTAGGCATTTTTCTGATTCTACAAATCAGTGATGATGTTTTTCACGTTTGCCAACCAATAGTTTTTTGATCTCATGCAACTTCATCAAAGCCTCTACAGGAGTAAGGGTATCAATATCGGTTTTAAGTATTTCGTCTTTTATTTGAATCAACAAAGGATCGTCTAAATTGAAAATACTTAATTGAAGATCGCTGGTAATTTGTTTCAATGAGTTTTTTATCTCATCCGAATCGGATCGTTTTGATTCCAACTCTTTCAAAATCTTGTTTGCTTTATTCAAAACCAATTGTGGCATACCAGCCATGCGTGCCACATGTATTCCAAAGCTGTGCTCTATTCCTCCCTTTTTCAATTTTCGAAGAAATAAAATATTATTCTCCGTTTCTTTAATGCTCACATTATAGTTCTTGATTCGATCAAAAACATTTTCCATTTCATTCAATTCATGGTAATGGGTTGCAAACATCGTTTTAGCTTTAAACTGATGGTTGTGGATATATTCTGTTATGGCCCAGGCGATACTGATTCCGTCATACGTACTGGTTCCTCTTCCAATTTCATCCAATAAAATTAAACTCCTTTCACTCAGGTTATTTAATATGCTGGCGGTTTCATTCATTTCAACCATGAAAGTGGACTCATGTCCCGATATGTTGTCGTTGGCTCCAACACGTGTAAAAATTTTATCGATCAATCCAATTCGTGCGGAAGTTGCAGGAATAAAACTACCGCATTGTGCCATCAAACAAATCAAAGCTGTTTGTCGCAATAAAGCAGACTTACCCGCCATATTCGGACCAGTGATGATCATGATCTGTTCCTCGGAAGGATCGAGTATTACATCATTGCTGATATACATTTCGCCCGGTGGCATACATTTTTCCAAAACCGGATGTCGTCCATTTTCAATTTCTATTCTCAATCCATCGTTTAATTCAGGAAGACAATAATTATTTTCTTCGGCCAATTTTCCAAAACCACATAAACAATCCAATTCGGCTAATACGAATGCATTGCGTTGAATCACTTCAATCCAGGCACTTATGGTTTGCAGTAAGATTTGATAAAGCTGTGTCTCCAATAATGCAATTTTATCTTCGGCACCAAATATTTTTTCTTCGTATTCTTTAATCTCTGGTGTAATGTATCGTTCAGAATTCACCAGCGTTTGCTTACGGATCCAGCTATCAGGAACCTTGTCCTTGTGTGTATGCGTAACTTCAATATAGTATCCAAAAACATTATTGAAACCTACCTTCAAACTATTTATACCGGTCGATTCACTTTCACGCTTTTGTATATTGATTAAAAAATCTTTACCGCTCCTTGCAATTTCTCTCAGCTCATCTAGCTCATCATCAAAGCCTGTTCTAATGGTTTGCCCTTTACCCATAACTGCTGGCGCATCATCACTAATGGCATGCTTTACTTTTACTATCAGATCATCACAGTTATCCAAACTGTTGGAGCGATGAATCAAAGATGAAACTTTTGTCTGCTGACAAAATTCCTTAATGGGTTTGATGTTTTCCAAAGCCCCTTGAAGATTTTTCACTTCTCTTGGGCTAATTCTGCCCACGGCCAACTTTGAGGCCAGTCGTTCAATATCTCCTACCGCAAGCAAAGTATCCGCAAACTTATTTCTAAAAGTGTCATTGCTTTTGAAGTAATTTACGGCTTCGTGTCTTTCTCTTATGTGTTGTAGATTCTTTAAAGGCATACAAATCCATTGACGAAGCATTCTTGAACCCATTGGGGTGGTTGTATGATCCATTATACTAAACAAGGTTTCCGAATTGGATTGATGCGATACAATTAATTCAAGATTTCGAATGGTAAAGCGATCAAGCCAAACAAATTCGTTCGCGTCAATTCTTTTTAAACTATTGATGTGCTTGAGTTGATCTTGTTTATGTTGATTGAGGTAATGCAAAAGCACACCGGCAGCAATAGTACCTTGTACCAATTCTTCAATACCAAATCCTTTTAAAGTTTGTGTATTGAAATGCCTGGTCAACTGTTCCTTAGCATAAGTTTCTTGAAAAGGCCAAGCCTCTGTTTCGTAGATGTAATAATCCGATTCAAATACTTCTTCAAATTGCTTTGTTTTACCTTTAGCCAATACAATTTCATTGGGACCATAGTTCTGCAATAAGCGATCAATATATTCTGCACTGCCTTGCGAAACTAAAAATTCACCTGTGCTGATGTCAGAAAAAGCAACCCCTATACTATCGGAAGAAAAATGAATAACGGCTAAAAAGTTATTCTCTTTATGATCCAATATTTTGTCACTGAAAGTCATACCCGGAGTAACAATATCTGTAACTCCTCTTTTAACAATGGTTTTGGTTGCTTTTGGGTCTTCCAACTGATCGCAAATTGCAACCCGCATTCCGGCTCTGACCAATTTAGGTAAATATGTATCTAGTGCATGGTGGGGAAAACCTGCCAATTCTATGTGAGAGGCAGATCCATTGGCTCTTTTTGTCAATACAATTCCTAAAATTTTAGAAGCTTTTATAGCATCTTCAGAAAAAGTTTCATAAAAATCTCCCACACGAAACAACAATAAAGCATCGGGATATTTTGCCTTGATGCTGTTGTATTGTTTCATCAATGGAGTTTCAGCTATTTCTTTATTAGCTCCACTCTTAATATTTTTGTTCTTGGTCAAGTTGTAAAATTAATGATTTGTTATGATGCGTAAGTTAAGTATGAGCGAATTAGATCGATTAACGGTTAGTGAATTTATTCACTCCGAAAAAATACCCATTGCTGTTGTACTCGATAACGTACGCAGTGCCCTAAATATAGGGAGTATTTTCAGAACGGCCGATGCTTTTCGAGTTCAAGAGATTATTTTAGTTGGTATATCGGCACAACCACCTCATAGAGATATTTTAAAGAGTGCACTTGGTGCTACCGAAACGGTAGTTTGGAGATATTTTGAAACACAAAGTAAAGCGATTCAATATATACAATCACAAAATTATGTTATAGTTCCGGTAGAACAAACCGATTGTAGTATTAAACTATCGTCTTTCAACTGCTCCGATAAAAACAGCATGGCTTTAATTTTTGGAAACGAAGTAAATGGAGTATCCGATGATTTTCTGAATGTGGCTGAACATTCTTTAGAAGTAGAACAAATGGGAATGAAACATTCACTCAATGTTTCGGTATGCGCAGGAATTGTTTTACATCATATCCGTTTACAACTTAACTCTTCTTATTTAGAAGGTTAATGTACTGGAGCCAAGGACCAATTTGGAATTGATATTGTTTGGCCATCACTCTGCAAATTTGATTCGTATGGGTTAAATCGTGTACCGTCCAAGTTGCAATCAATTGTCGGAGCGTTACCATCCCCAATGCAGGATGCTCAGCTGTTTTGCTAAAGTCATTTGCTTTTAGATTTTTCGAATGCAATAATGCTAAATTTTTTGAACGGGCTTGTTTAAATTCTAAAAGCAGCTGCTGCATATCCTTTCCTTTGCTCTCTTGAAACATAGCTTCGCGATTGAATTTTACAAATACTTTATCTCCTTCATCTAACAGCACTTTTTCTAAGCGAGGAATCCAGTCGGTTACTTCTCCATGCAACAAATGCCCTACTATATCAAATGGAGACCAAGTATCGGGTCCTTCATTATTTTCTATCCAATCCATATGAATTCCAGACAACAAGTGTTCTAGAACGTTTGGAGTTCGTTCAAGTATTTGTAAACTTTTTTCGAGGCTAAATTCCATTTTGTTAGGTTTAATAGTTTGCAACTATGGGAAATCTTCTTCCCATTCCGAAAGCTTTACGGCTTACTCTTAATATGGGTGCAAATTGCTTTCGTTTATACTCATTGATATTCACCAACGAAATCATTTTACGTACTGTAGCTTCATCATACCCTTCTTCTATAATGGTTTGTGTTGATTTCTTTTGTTCAATATACCGATACAAAATATTATCTAATAATGAGTAGTCCGGAAGTGAATCACTGTCTTTCTGATCGGGTCTTAATTCAGCCGAAGGCGCTTTATTGAGAATTGCCTCAGGTATGGTCATCTTAATTTGATTGATGTATCTAGAGAGTTCATACACCTCGGTTTTATACAAATCACCTATAACCGAAAGCCCTCCACACATGTCGCCATATAAAGTGCCGTAACCCACAGCCAACTCGCTCTTATTACTGGTGTTTAATAAAATATAACCATGTTTGTTACTGATCGCCATTAACATCAAACCTCTCAAGCGTGCTTGAATATTCTCTTCCGCTACATCTGATTTTTTTCCTTCAAACGAATTTTCAAGTGTAGTCTTAATTTGTGTGAACGAATCGCTTATAGGAATAATTTGAAAATCGACTGCTAAAGCATTGCATAATGCTATGCTATCGTCTATACTGCCTTTGGATGAATAAGGAGAAGGCATCAGAATAGCTTTTACATTATTATTTCCCAAAGCATGACTTGCCAAAGTGAGCACCAATGCAGAATCAATGCCGCCTGATAATCCTAGTATGGCATTTTTGAAATTCATTTTAGAGAAATAATCTCTTATCCCTAGTAAAAGAGCTGAGTATATTTCATCATATTTCTCTGCATTTTTATCGCCCGTACTGGGCTTTGCATCCAGATCATTCAAATCAAACATCAACAAATCTTCTTTGAATGACTTTGCCGAAACGACTTTATCTCCCTTGCGATTAAGCACCATTGATCCGCCATCAAAAATCAATTCGGTTTGCGAACCAATTTGATTGACATACAATAAAGGAATCTTATACTGATCGACATTTTTTTTCAATACTTCTGATCTGTATTTAGGGTGACCAAATGCAAAAGGTGATGCAGCAATATTGATCATAAAGTCAGGTTGTTGAAGAATCAGTTTATCCATTGGCGATGAAACATAGAGAGGATCATCTTCCAGATTCCAAAGATCTTCGCAAATAGTGAGTGCAATTTTTTTTGATCCAATCTGTACTATTTGGTTCTGTGTAGCCGGTTCAAAATATCGGTACTCATCAAATACATCATAGGTAGGCAACAGCGATTTATGAATAATTTCTTGAATGGTGCCTTGGTTCAAAACATAAGCAGAGTTGAATAGATTTTTGCCTTCCTTAACAGGGTTAACAGAAGGAGCACCAAGGATTGCAGTGATGTTCTTACAAGCAGCAGCTATCTTATGAATGGCTTCATTACACTTCTGAATAAAGTCGGGTGTTTCAAGAAAATCGAGAGGAGGATAACCGCAAACCGATAACTCAGCAAATACAATTAATTGGCAATTTTGTTGCGATGCTTCCTGAATGGCATTTATAATTTTCCTTGAATTGCCTTCAAAATCAGCAATTCGAAAATTCAATTGTGCCAGTGCAATTTTCATAGATTTTTTAAGATGCTTCAAAGGTAGAAGCCATATTAGAAAAATAAAAATCCGATTAGGAAGCTGCTAATAATTTGCGTACCAACTCCGAAACCATTTTATTATCGGCTTTACCTGAAAGTTGGACAGAAGCTTCTTTCATAACTTTTCCCATATCGGCCATCGAAGATGCACCAAGATCTCCAATAATCTTGACAAGTGCATTGTTTACTTGCTGTTCATCCATTTGTTCAGGAAGGAATTTGGAAATAACTTCCAATTCTTCTTGTTCTGTTCTAGCCAAATCTTCTCTGTTTTGTTGCAAATAAATATCGATGGATTCTTTTCTCTGCTTCACCAACTTCTGTACAATCTTTAATTCAGCTTCAGCATCAATCTGATCCCCTTTTCCGCTGGTTTTCTCCAATAGTATTGCCGCCTTCACCGCTCTGAGTGCTCTTAAAGCTCCTTCATTTTTATTCATCATAGCCGATTTTAGTTCAGCCATAATCTGTTGTTCAAGACTCATAATGATTTAATTTCCTAACTCAGACAGAAACTTAATGCGCATAATTCGTACCTCGTCTATATTATAATCGCTTTCTCCCAATTCAGTTAAAGCCAAATCAGGCGAATCGCTTTCAGAACCCATGAAATAATCAAAGATTTCATCCTGCTTTTCTTCATCAATGGTATCGTTAATATAATAGTCAATGTCAATTTTGGTTCCGGAGGCAACGATCGTTTCAATCTCGCCTAATAAATCAGAAACCTTAATGCCTTTAGCTCGTGCAATATCTTCCAATGATAATTTTCGATCAATGTTTTGTATGATTTGAATTTTAGCAGCCGATTTATTTGCTATTGATTTGATTACAAAATCAACCGGTCGTTCAATTTCGTTTTCAGTGACATAATTATTGATTAGTTCTATGAATGGCTTTCCAAACTTTGCAGCTTTTCCAGTACCAACTCCGGTAATCTTTTGTAGTTCCGGCATCGTTACCGGATATTGAACGGTCATTTCTTCGAGTGAAGGCTCTTGAAAAATTACATAGGGAGGTAATTTCCTTTGAGTAGCTATTTTCTTACGCAAATCGAGTAACAACGCGTACAAAGTTTCATCGGCAGCTCCACCTCCACCTTGAACAGCGGCTTCATCATCTTCATCCATATCGTATTGTTCATAATCATGATCAATAGATACTTTAAAGGATTTTGGTTTTTCTAAAAACTTTTTCCCTTCATTGGTTAGTTCAAGATTTCCATACGACTCAAGATCCTTATTAATTAATCCGGCAATCATGATTTGTCGAATCAATGCCATCCAATACTTGGGTTCATGTTCATCGCCTTGTCCAAAAATATCAAGGCTATGATGCTTGTATGTTTTTACGCTATTGTCAATTTTTCCGGTCAGAATATTTACAATATGCTCAGTGTTGAATTTCTCCTTTACTTCACGGATCACTTCCAATGCCATTTGAACCTGATCTTTAGATTCTTTTTGCTCCTTTGGATTGGTACAATTATCACAACCATTGCAATTGCTGGTGGTGTACTCTTCACCAAAATAATGGAGCAGAGCTTTTCTCTTACATACAGAGGTCTCCGCAAAAGTCACTACATCCAATAGCAACTGCTTTCCAATTTCTTGTTCTGCAACCGGTTTGTCTTTCAAAAACTTCTCAAGTTTCTCAATGTCCTTATACGAATAAAAGGCTAAACAATGACCTTCTCTTCCATCACGACCTGATCGGCCTGTTTCTTGATAGTATCCTTCTAAACTTTTTGGGATATCGTGGTGGATAACGAAACGAACATCGGGTTTGTCTATACCCATACCAAAGGCAATAGTAGCAACAATCACATGTATATCTTCCATCAAAAACTTATCCTGCGTACTGGCTCGGGTAGCGGCATCCAAACCTGCATGATAGGGTAGCGCTTTAATTCCATTTACATTTAATGTTTCCGCCACTTGTTCCACTTTCTTTCTGCTCAAACAATAGATGATACCGCTTTTGTTGGAATGTTTCTTGATAAATTTTACAATCTCTTTCAGCACATTTACTTTTGGCTGAACTTCATAATATAAATTAGGTCGATTGAAAGATGCTTTGTAAACAGTAGCTTCCATCATATCGAGATTTTTCTGAATATCCTGCTGAACTTTTTCGGTTGCTGTAGCTGTAAGGGCAATTACAGGAACATTACCTAATGTTTCGATAATGGGACGTAGTCTTCGGTACTCTGGTCTGAAATCGTGTCCCCATTCAGAAATACAATGCGCCTCATCAATGGCAATAAATGAAACTTCTATTTGTTTCAAAAACTTTACATTTTCTTCTTTGGTCAAAGATTCTGGTGCTACATACAATAATTTCGTTTTTTCAGACTTTATATCTTTTTTAACCGTAGCAATTTCCGTTTTAGTGAGGGATGAGTTTAAGAAATGTGCGATGCCGTCATCCGAATTAAATCCGCGGATGGCATCAACCTGATTTTTCATCAAGGCAATTAATGGAGAAACAATGATGGCTACCCCAGGGCTAATAAGTGCAGGAAGTTGATAACAAAGTGACTTCCCACCACCGGTTGGCATGATCACAAACGTATCTTTGCCATCCAATAGATTTTTAATGATTTTTTCCTGTTCTCCTTTGAATTTATCGTATCCAAAATATTGTTTAAGCTGTTTTTTTAAATCGATCTTTTCCGCTACAAGCATTTTTTTTATATAACTAATTCTTACTCAATTATTTATCAAATAAAATAAATAAATATTTTTGCAAAATAAATATACAACAATTGTATGTGATCACCCAACAAAATTTTGACTAAGTGAAGAAACTACCGGACAAACAGATTATTGCATCAGCTAAAAAGACTTTATTAATTGAATCGGATATGATTCGTGATTTGGCAAAAAGAATTGACAAAGATTTTGTTAATGCGGTACACTCAATATTAAAATCGAAAGGGCGTGTAATAATAACCGGTATCGGTAAAAGCGCTATCATAGGGCAAAAAATAGTTTCAACACTCAACTCAACAGGCACCCCTTCGGTTTTTATGCACGCTGCCGATGCCATACATGGTGATTTAGGAATTATTCAAAAAAGTGATGTTGTAATATGTATTTCCAATAGTGGCAACTCACCTGAAATAAAAGTATTGGTTCCCTATCTCAAATCCGGTAAAAATTTGCTCATTGGAATGTGTGGCAATCTAGATTCATTTTTAGCTAAAGAATCAGACCTCCTGTTGAAAGCAGTGGTTAAAACAGAAGCATGCCCTAACAACTTGGCACCTACCAGCAGTACTACGGCTCAATTGGCTATGGGCGATGCTTTAGCTGTTTGTTTACTAGAACAAAGAGGATTTACGCAAAAAGATTTTGCTAAATATCATCCGGGCGGATCACTCGGTAAAAAACTATACCTGCGCGTAAAAGATCTTTCAAAACTTCATGAATCGCCAATGGTAAAACCCGATTCAAGTATTCAGGAAATTATATACGAGATCTCCTCTAGACGTTTGGGTGCAACAGCCGTGATTGACAAACAGAAACTATTTGGAATTATTACCGATGGAGATCTAAGACGGATGATGGAAAAACACAAAGAATTTAATCATTTGAAAGCCCGTGATATTTTATCTAAAAATCCAATTACAGTAAGCGCAGAAACACTAGCCATTGATGCGTTTAATCTAATGAAGCGTCACAACATCACTCAACTATTGGTTATCAACGGAAATAAATTTGCAGGGTTTGTGCACTTGCACGATTTACTGAAAGAAGGTATTATGTAATTTTGACCTTATGTTTTTCAATAAAAAGAAAGAAGACCCCAATACCGATTTAAATTTTTTAGGACATCTGGAAGCTTTGCGATGGCATTTGGTACGAGTGGCCATTGCTATTTTCCTTTTTGCAACAGCAGCGTTTATCCACTACGATATTTTGTTTGATAAAATATTATTCGGACCGCTCCATACCGATTTTATTACATATCAATGGATGTGCAAACTATCCGAAAATATTGGAATAGACTTATGTGTTGATCAAATAAATTTTTCGGTGATCAATCTCAACATCTCTGGTCAATTCATTATGCATATGAAAGGAGCTTTTATTGCCGGTTTAGTATTATCGTTTCCCTATTTGCTATGGGAAATATGGCGATTTATCAAACCCGCACTGAAAATGAACGAACTCCGTTACACACGTGGTGTAGTGTTTTTTGGATCAATTTTATTTCTGGCAGGAGTCTCCTTTGGTTACTTCATCATCAGTCCGCTGTCTGTTCAATTTCTTGGAAACTATCAGGTAAGTCAAACAGTAGCCAATCAAATCAGTCTAGACTCATACATCTCCACCGTTACCATGCTCACTTTGGCCAGTGGAATTGTTTTCGAAATGCCGATAATCGTTTTCTTTTTATCCAGTATTGGAATGATGACACCTGAGTTTATGAATCAGTATAGAAAACATTCTATGATTGTTATACTCATCATTGCCGCTTTGATTACTCCTTCACCAGATGTTGCCAGTCAAATGCTGGTAGCGCTACCTTTATTTGTATTGTACGAGGTTAGTATTTGGGTGAGTCGTATGGTGGTAAAGAATAAAAGAAAAAAAGAACTGAAGAGTTTATAAATTTGTTGCGGTTCAACCGAAATTATTTTAGCGCATGTCAAAAGACCTCATCAAAGAATTTAACGATTACCGGAGTAAAATGAATGAAAAGATTTTTGAATCGGATAATCTGGTTTTAAAACGCTTATTCAATCTCGACACCAACACTTATTTAAAAGGAGCCTTAGAAGTGAAGACGAAAGAAATGTTAGGTTTAGTTGCGTCTATGGTTTTGCGATGTGATGATTGCATTAAGTATCATGTTGAACAATGCCATAAAAATGGTGTTACAAAAGAAGAAATGTTTGAAGTGTTTTCGATTGCTTGTATTGTTGGAGGAACCATAGTAATTCCTCATCTTAGGAGAGCAGTAGAATTTCTCGAAGCACTGGAAAGCTAATATATGTTAATTAAGGGGGCTATTCGATTTTTATTTTTGATCGTCTTTTTCGCATCGACTGTTTCGCAATCGTATGCACAAAACACTATTATATCTGGTAAAGTAGTTGATGTGCTCACCAATGAACCCATTCCATTTGCCAACATTGCCTTCAAAGGCACTAGTATTGGAACGGTGACTGATATCAATGGTCGATATCAACTGAGCACCGATCAAGCAAGAGATTCGCTAACTGCTTCTTTCGTAGGATATACCAGTGTTACCCTACCGGTTAAAAAAGGTAAAACAAATACCATTAACTTTTTTCTAGAAGTAAATAAGATTCAGTTGGCTGAAGTAAAAATTGTTGCAGGTGAAAATCCGGCTGATATCATTATGCGTAAGGTAATCGACAATAAGGACATCAACCGCAAACAGAATTTTGAAACCTATCAGTACGAATCCTATAATAAAGTAGAGTTCGACTTAACTAATATTACGGAAGAGTTTAAAAACAATAAGTTAATCAAACCCTTTGCTTTTATATTTGATAAAATAGATAGCAGTGAGTCCAATGAAAGACCATTTCTGCCCATTTTTATTAGTGAAACAATGTCGGATGTTTATTACCGACAAAAACCGGAATCGAAACGCGAGTACATTAAAGCCAGTAAAGTATCGGGATTTGAAAACAATTCGGTAACACAATTTTTGGGCGATCTTTATCAAAATGCTGATATCTATCAAAACTATATGGAGCTGTTCCAAAAAAGTTTTGTCAGCCCCATCTCCAATTCAGGCTTTCTTTTTTATCGGTACTACTTGGTGGATAGTGCCATGATTGGAGATTATTGGTGCTACAAGATCAAATTCAAACCCAAACGAAAACAGGAACTTACTTTTATTGGCGATTGCTGGATACACGATAGCACTTTTGCTGTTCGAAAAATAAATATGCGTATTGCCGAAGATGCTAATATCAACTTCGTTCACGATTTAGCCATTGTTCGCGATTATGAACGATTCATCAATACTGCCTGGATGCTTACCAACGAGCAAATTGTAGTCGATTTTAATATCAAAGAGAAAGGCATGAGTTTTATTGGTCGCAAAACCACTTCCTATAAAAAGATAAAACTCAATGAACCGATTGATGAAGAAAAATTCAAACCGATAGAGAACATTGTAGTAGATGACGAAGCCATGCTTAAGGATGATTCGTATTGGAACATAGCCCGACATGATAGTTTGAATCAAAGAGAACAAGACATTTATCATATGGTAGATACCATTCGAAGTTTACCGGCATTTAAAACATACGTGGATATAATCACATTATTCTTTACCGGATATAAGAAATTCGGACCCATAGAATTAGGACCGTATTATACCTTCTTTTCATTCAATCCAATTGAAGGACCTCGATTTCGATTAGGCGGTAGAACTTCAGATGACTTCAGCACTAAGATTGAATTTAATGGTTACCTGGCTTATGGAACAAAAGACGAGAAGTTTAAATATAAAATTGGCACACGCCTGTTCCTTTCTCAAAAACCGCGCACCATATTGAGTTTGCACTATAAAGATGATATTGTTCAATTGGGTCAAAGCGAAAATGCATTTCAAGACGACAACTTTTTAACTTCGATCCTGCGTACCAGTCCACCGGATAAACTGACTCGGATTAAAGAAGTTGAAGTGTATTACGATCACGAGTGGTTTCCGGGTTTAAGCAATCGCGTAACCTTTAATACTTCAGAACAATTTCCATTGGGTTCATTGGATTATTCGTACTACACCAATACGGAACACACTGCGGTTCGGAACAATTTATCGCTAACAGAGATCTCATTGTTCACTCGATTTTGGTATCGCGAAAAATTTGCCTACGGCAAAACCGGAAGAATCAGTTTGGGCAGTAAATATCCACTCGTTCAATTGCGGTATAAATTCAGCTTAGAGAACTTTCTGAATTCAGATTTCACGTATCAACGATTTGATTTTAAGTTGAGCGACAGCTATAAAATAAATCCTATTGGTCAGCTCGATTATACTATCTCAGCAGGAGCTGTTTTTGGCACCGTACCCTTTCCACTGCTCAGCGTGCATAATGGAAATGAATCATATTTCTTCGACTATCTCGCTTTTAACATGATGAACTACTATGAATTCATTTCCGATCGATACACGGAAGCTTCGATCACACATCATTTTGAGGGATTGTTCTTTAACAGAGTTCCATTGTTCAGAAAATTAAAATGGAGAGAAGTCGTACACGGAAGAGCAGCCTTAGGCGAAATGCAGAAATCGAACAAAGACCTATTGGTCGATCAAAACAGCTTTTTCACTTTAGGAAAACCCTATGTAGAAGCAGGTGTGGGCATTGAAAATATTTTGAAAATATTTCGATTGGATTATGTGTGGCGCTTATCGTATTTGAATCATCCTGATATCAGCAGATCAGGTCTTCGATTCAGTTTACAACTCACTTTCTAATTTCTATATCCCAATTCGTTGGGTGAGCATGGTAAATGCTTCTTTCATATTAATGTTCTCTGGCTCAACCATCTTAGTAGAAATATTACCCTGATCGTCTTTATAAAAAACGCTGTAAAACAAAAAAGTCTCACGCGGCACGGTAACATCGTATCGCATTCGACCAAATTTTATGGCAAAAAAAGTAAGCGAATCTCCTTGATGGGGAATGGCAAAATAGCTGCCATCGGCAAACCACTTTACGGTTTGAAGATCATCGCAATCGAAAGCCTGAATATCTTTTTCGTTACGGGCAAAACCAATCCATTGTATAGGCTCTTCATTTTTCAGAAAAGAATATTCGGCCAAATATATACTGTCGTTATTAAATGCGGTGGCACTCCATAGAATTGAATTGAGTATGGTTGGTGTTGAGTTTAAATTATCGTAATTCAATTGATTCTTCTTTAAGGATTGCGAAAACATACGATGTGCTTGAAATTTAAGAGCGAATGTGAAAACCATATATAAACTACTCAACACTACTCCGGCCATCAAAAGCATTTTTCTTGTTTTTGATTCTCTCTTAAAAAACATCATCACAAGAAGAAAAATCAAAAATGGAATGGTGTAAAGTGGATCAATTACCGAAATATTGTTAAACGCAACCTGATAATTGGTAAAGGGCAGCAACAATCTTGTTCCATAGGTAGTGCAACAGTCCAGCAATGCATGACTTACCAAAACAGTGGACCAAAATAAATACCAACGCCTTGAACTGATTTCCGATTTGCTCCATTTTTTACTTAGGTACATCAGCGGGAACGAAACCAACAAATGAACAAAAGCAGAATGACTATAGGCTCTGTGAACTCTAAGCTGCTCAACCGGATCGTCATTAATGAAATTGGACAGTACATCCATATCGGGCAGTGTGCCTCCAATAGCTCCAAGCAATAGCGCTTTATTGCCTAATTTTTTTCCCAATACCATCTCACCAACGGCAGCTCCCAAAACGATTTGTGTTAATGAATCCATATATCCGAGACAAATGTATGTAACTGATCAGATAAATGAATTAAAGGAAAAAATGTTTTAAAAAAGTTTACGTTCTTTGATTCTATGAAACTACGATCGGAACTGCTGGTAAAAAAATATAAAAAAAGGACTGTGGTTGATCAGGTATCAATTGAAGTAAACCGAGGCGAAATTGTTGGATTACTGGGTCCCAATGGCGCAGGTAAAACCACATCTTTTTATATGATTGTTGGATTGGTACGGCCCGATGATGGTAAAATTTTTCTCGATCAGACTGATATTACAGCATTACCGATGTACAAACGTTCGCAGATTGGGATCGGATACCTTGCGCAAGAGGCCAGCGTGTTTCGAAAATTAAGTGTTGAGGACAATATCAAAGCCATTTTAGAAATGACCAAGCTGAGTAAAGAAGATCAGTCGCAAAAGTTGGAATCACTACTCGATGAATTTGGTTTGCAAAAAATTAGAAGCAGCAGAGGTGATGTCTTGAGTGGAGGGGAAAGAAGAAGAACTGAAATAGCCAGGGCTTTGGCAACCGATCCTAAATTTATTCTATTGGATGAGCCTTTTGCCGGAGTTGATCCAATTGCCGTGGAAGACATTCAAAGTATTGTAGCAAAGTTGAAGGAAAAGAATATCGGCATACTCATTACCGATCACAATGTACATGAAACTTTAAGTATAACCGATAGGGCATATTTGCTATATGAGGGAAGAATACTGAAAGCCGGAACGGCTAAGGAGTTGAGTGAAGATGAACAAGTGCGTAAAGTGTATCTAGGGAAAAACTTTGAACTTAGAATATAATTTATTCTGCACTTATTTCTATTTCATAAAATTCCATAATCGGATTGGCAAGCAATTTCTGACAAGCGGTTTCAGCTTGTTCTCTTGCTTTTGCTTCGTCAGCTGCTTCAATTTCAAAAGTAATGTGCTTTCCAATCCTAACATTATCAATCGCATTGAGATTCAAACTTTTCATGCCAGACCCTACGGCTTTACCTTGTGGATCGAGAAGTGATTTATGAGGCATTACTTTTATGTTCGCTACGAATTTCATCATTATTCGGTTTAAAAAATGTGAGCGACAAAAGTACATATAATAACACGGAATATGCTATTCCTTTCCAAAGAAAAACAGCAAGCAGTATAACACAAGCGACTAGAAATAGAATTTGCAAAGAATGTGTCTTCCGATTAAAAGCATCAAACTTCAGTGCAAACATAGGATGCTCTGAAACCATCAAATAGGATCCAACAAATGCAACACCAATTAAGTAAAAGGGATTGAGCAAATACAAATGAAAATACGAAGATGGGTCTTGCTGATACACATAAGAAATTGCAAGGATAAATGCCGCAAAAGCGGGTGTTGGCAATCCGTAGAAAAAATTTGTCTGACGTTTGTCGTTATTGAATTTAGCCAAGCGGTAAGCTGCGGCTAAAACAGTGATAAGTACTACATAATGAACATAGTGAATACCATCACCAAAAATGGCGTTAAAACCAAGAGATTCGGATTGTACCATCATTTGATAGAGCAAAAGTGAAGGCAATAATCCAAAACTTACCACATCCGCCAAGCTGTCTAAATCTTTTCCGATTGCACTTTTAACTTTAAGCATGCGTGCAGCCAAACCATCCAATACATCCATAACTAAGCAAAATGCACTCAACATCATCACCATAGTAATATTGGATTGGAACAAAAAAACTATGGCTATTGATCCTGAGAGTAGATTAAGCAAGGTTAAAAAATTGGGGATATGTTTCTTCATGGGAATAATGCCTGCAAATTAACGTTTAATCTGTAAAACTTTGATCCTCTATTGCCGTTTGCATATCATATTTTAATAATTTTGATCTATTCTGAACCATTTGAGGTTCATACGAGTATAACATTTGATATTGGTTCATGTTTTATAAAATATGTCACTTTTTATTCAACCGAAACGTTTTGCACTTTTAACCTAACCAAAAAATGATAAAAAAAGCGATTCTTTGTTTTTCTCTATTGGCCATCACTTTTTATTCTTACAGTCAGGCCCCAAAATACAGCAATGAGTTTTTAAGCATTGGGGTTGGTGCAAGAGCAATGGGAATGGGCAATGCTCAAACAGCTATCTGCAACGATGCAACTTCTGCATTTTGGAATCCGGCAGGTCTCACTCGAATTGATAGTGACAAACAAATATCATTAATGCATGCCGAATATTTTGCAGGCATTGCAAAGTACGATTATGGAACTTTTGCTGCTCCAATTGATGCTACGCGTACCGTTGCTTTTTCAGTCATTCGTTTTGCTGTTGATGATATCATTGATTCAACAGAGTTGATTGATGCCAATGGAAATATTGACTACGATCGCCTTAAAACATTTTCGGTAGCCGATTATGCCTTCTTAATTTCTTATGCTCAGACAACTAAAAAGGAAGGTTTGAGAGTAGGTGGAAATGCAAAAATAATTCATAGAAAAGCCGGTGACTTTGCTAAGGCTTGGGGATTTGGAATTGATCTAGGAGCACAATATGATAAAGGCAAATGGCAATTTGGTTTGATGGGAAAAGACATTACCGGAACATTCAATGCATGGAGCTTTAATACCGAAGATTTGGAAGAAGTATTTGCACAAACCGGTAACGAGATACCTCAGAATGGTCTTGAAGTTACACTTCCAAAATTAATTGCTTCTGCTGCCTATGTTGGAAAAATAAACGAAAAGTTTGGATGGAAAGCTGTGGCTGACTTAGACATCACTTTTGATGGCAAACGAAATGTACTTGTTAAATCGGATCCCGTTAGTGTGGACCCTCATGCCGGTATTGAAATCGATTATCGAGATTTTATCTTTTTACGTGGAGGTGTAAATAACATTCAAAAAGTTCTGGAGATCGACAACAGTGAAAGTACGGTTTCGCAGCCAAACATTGGCCTTGGAGTAAAGATTAAAAATATAACCTTGGACTACGCACTCACTAATATTGGGAGCGATGTAAAATTATACTCCAATATCTTTTCATTAAAGTGGAATATCTATAAAAAAGAGAAGAATTGATGGGAAGTTTATACTTAAACATGAGCGCCTTTTTAAAACGAAGCATTTGTTTGTCGCTGTTTTGTTTAACTGTTCTATTCGGCAATCAACAACTTGTGGCTCAACCGTATGGAAACGAATGGATTTCTTTTGCCAGCAACAATCCATATTCGCTTCAGCAATATTTTAAAATCAGTGTTTGGAAAAATGGCATCTACCGAATTACTCAAAACGACTTGTTGGCCGCCAATGTTCCGTTGCCTGCTATTGACCCAAGAAGAATTCAAATTTTCCATAAAGGAAAAGAACAGTACATATTTGTTTCCGGTGAGAGCGATGGAGTATTTGATTCAGGTGATTATATAGAATTTTACGGTAAAGCCAATGACGGATGGTTCGACACTCCTTTATATGAGGTGGACACCATGCATGTCAATCGAAGGTTCAGTTTGTTTAACGACACCGCTGCATTTTTTCTAACCTGGAATCCTTTCGCGCCAATCTTTGGCAAAAGAATGATTCAGGAAACAGACACTACATTTATTGGCTATACTCCTGCACCCTATGTTTACAAAGAAGTAGCCGAGCTGTTTACTTCAAAGTACCATAGAGGTTATCAAGATCAAAATGGATTGGCTTCTACCTATTATACCGGTGCAGAAGGTTATTCAGGTGTTGATTTTGTTGTCCCTTCCAATGGTGGAAATCCTACCAGCCAAAATGCAATGCTCAATACACCAAATGTATATACCAATGCCGGCCCCTCTGCCACTATACAAACGGCTGTTCTTGGCGCCAACTTTGATGGAACGTATCACAACTACGAGATTCACCTCAATGGCTCTTCTATAAAATCGGACAACTTTTTAGCCTATGATTATAGGCGACACAACATTGCAATCTCTGCAGGCATGTTGAATAATAACAATAACTCAATTTCGGTGGTTCCTTTACTTGGCGGTCCTGCCAATCGACTTTCTGTTCCATATATTTCATTAATCTATCCACACACCAATTCATTCACGGGCGAAAGTGGAGCCATTCACATCAGTACTGAAAGTGGTTTGGGAAATAAAACCATGCTACAATTCTCTAACTACAACAGTAATAATTCAACCGTTCGATATTATGCCTTTAGTGGCGATACCGTAAGAAGAGTGAGCGTAGCTACTTCCAACGGATTGCAAATGTTAGTTCCAACTTGGGGATTTAAAACTGAAGGACTTTTAACAGCCGATGCTTATACGCTTAATAATACCGATTTTAAAATAGCTGCGGTAACCATCGATGCTGGAAATCCTGGTAAGTTTATCAATTATGGTTTTACTGCTAATCAAGGTGACTATTTGATTATTTCGCATAAGCAACTTTGGACCGAAGCGCAACAATACAAGACCTATCGCCAGACTGTAGCCGGTGGATCACACACGGTGCTGCTAACGGATGTACAACACTTGTATGATCAATTTGCATATGGCATCAATAAGCATCCATCTTCCATCCGAAACTTTTGCAAATACTTATACGACAAGCAAAGTGACAAACCTGCCAACCTTTTCATTATTGGAAAATCAATCACTTCTTCAAATGCTCGAAGCGGAAGTTCTTTTAATTTAAATCTGATTCCCACGATGGGAGAACCGCCAAGTGATTTAACCTTTACAACTAAGTTTGATCAAAATGGAGATCGTTTTGCTATACCTACAGGTCGTTTGGCAGCAAGAGTGCCGTCAGATGTAAGTTTATATCTAGCGAAGATGCAAGAATATGAAATGCAGCCCGACAGCGCTTGGAAGAAAAACGTTGTTCATTTTTGCGGAGGGAATACTGCTCAGCAAGTAGATCAAATTTGTGGTTACCTTGATGAGTTTGCAGGAATTATTTCCGATACCTGTTTTGGAGCTTCCGTTACAACTTATCGCAAAGCCTCAGCTGATCCTATTTCAAATGTTTCAAATCTTGAATTGAAGCAATTATTAAAAAATGGCGTTTCGCTGATGACCTTTTTTGCTCATGCAGCCGGCAGCACATTCGATATTAGTATAGATGCTCCATCCACCTGGAATAATCAAGGAAAATATCCATTGGTATTGGCCAATAGTTGTTATATAGGTGACATTCATACTCCTCAACTTTTAGCCAGCGAACAGTTTGTATTAAGCCCTGCAAGTGGTTCCATTGGGTTCATAGCGATGCCCAATCAAGGTTATATAGGCGCGCTTTATTTTTATTCTTCTCAGTTTTATAAAAACGTTACTTCATTTGATTACGGTAAAAATATTGGAACAGTAATGCAACATGTAGTCGATACCTTGTACGATTGGTATCCAACAGATTTTTATTTGCGATCGGCAAACCTGGGAATGACGCTTCATGGTGACCCAGCTCTAAAATTGAATTACTTTGACAAACCCGACTTAGCAGTTTCGTCAAATGATGTTTCTTTTACTCCAGTAAATGTAACCACTGCAAACGATACCTTTTCAATTAATATCGCCATTCATAATTATGCTAAAGCCGTTGGCTCTTCTTTTACTCTTGAAATTAAAAGGGTATTTCCGAATGGACAAGACACCACCATACTGGTGCCAGTAAATCCAATTTACAGCATTGATACGGTGCGTGTAACTTTTAACACTGATCTGCAGCGTGGCCCGGGACTAAATACATTTTACATTAATGCCGATAGTTATGATCAGATTGACGAGTTGAATGAACTCAATAATAGAACAGTAGCTTCGCTGCTCATTCAATCCGGAGACATCAATCCTGTTTATCCTTATCAGTACTCGATAGTTCCTCAATCAAACATAACATTGAAGGCCAGTACGGCCAACCCTTTTGCATCTTTGAATACGTATGTGTTTCAATTAGACACCAACGATACTTTTTTGAATCCGATTGCACAGGGAACAATTTCTCAAAGTGGAGGTGTTGTAAAATGGAATATTCCTTTTAGTGTTGACAGTCAAAAAGTGTATTTCTGGCGAGTGGCCGATAATCGTGTATTCACAGATACGATAAATTATAAATGGCACGAAAGTTCATTCATACACATACCCGGAAAGAGTGGATGGTCTCAGGCTCATTTTCATCAATATAAAAACAACAGCTATACCAACATAATTTACAACAAACCGCAACGCGAATTTGAGTTTGTTTCAACTAAAAGTATTTTAACGGTTAAAACGTCTGTCAATTCTTTTCAAGTAAACGAGTTGCCTGAATATTTTATTGATAACGCTCAAATTGATTATGGTGTTTGTAGTGGCAATCCATCCATTCATGTTATTGTTATTGACTCTGTTAATCTTCAACCTTGGGAGATCCGATACATTGATAGTACCAGCGTTCCATACGATACGATCAATCCTACACATTATTGGAACAACTCTAATGATTTGAGATGTTTGAACAGAAACAGACCGGATAAATTTTTTATTTACAATACCAACGACCCAAATCAAATGGCCGGATTGGAAAATATGTTGAACGATATACCGGATGGCAATTATGTAGCACTTTATTCTGTATTTAAACCACAATATTCTCAACTGCCCTCCAGTTTGAAAAGCGCAATGAGTGCAGCAGGTGCAATAAACATTAATTCTATTAGTGACAGTATTGCGTATATATTTTTCTATAAAAAAGGTGACCCATCTACCGCACATGAAGAATTTGGAAGTCCATCACAACCCTATATATCGTTAATCGATTCGATGGGTGGAAACTGGTATAAAGGATTTATTCAATCCGAATTAATTGGTCCTGCGCAAAAATGGAACAGTTTACATTGGAATTATTCCAGCACTGAACCCGCACCTTCCAAGGATAAATTTATTTTACAATTAATGGGTGTTAGAAAAAATGGAATTGCAGATACGCTGATACCTAATCTTGCCACACCTCTATTTGATTTGTACAATATTGATCAACTGATAGATCCTAGCATTTATCCCTACGTTCGATTTAGTGGATATATAGAGGATGATTCATTACGATCACCCGCACAACTTCAGAAATGGCAAGTCATGTTTGATGAAGTTCCTGAATTAGCTGTTAACCCATCATTGTATTTTAAAATCAACAACGATACTCTTGATGAAGGTGATCAAGTTTCTTTTGATGTGGCTATCGAAAATATTGGTTTGATGCCTGCCGATTCGGTATTGGTTGATCAATATGTATATGATCAGAGTTTTAATCGACTCAGTGTAAATTCTCCACGCTATAAGCCACTTCAACCAGGTGATACCCTAGTTACAAATGCTGAATTTAACACTCGATATAGAACCGGGTTGAATTCATTTTGGATTGAGGCCAATCCGAACAACGACCAGGCGGAACAATTCCACTTCAACAATTTCGCCAATGTAAACTTCTTCGTAAACAAAGACATTACCAATCCATTACTGGACGTAACCTTTGATGGGGTTAGAATTTTAAATGGCGACTTGGTTTCTGCCAAACCTCACATTCTAATGCAGCTTCATGATGAAAACAAATTTATTGCTCTGAACGATACCAATAAATGGCGAGTATTCATCTCACATCCATCCGGAACTAAAACCAAACTTAGCTTTGATCAAATTTCGTGTGGAAGTGAAACGAAAGAAGTGATGAAATGGTGCCCGGCTCAACTTCCTAAAAACAGTTTCAAAATAGAGTATCAACCCGATCTTCTCGAAGATGGTTTGTACGAATTGGAAGTAGAGGCCTCAGATGAATCGGATAACTTAAGTGGTAAATCAAACTATAAAGTTCAATTTGAAGTATTAAATAAATCGACTATTACCGATGTAATCAATTACCCTAATCCGTTTTCAACAGCAACCCGATTTGTTTTTACACTTACAGGATCGGAATTGCCCGATTACATGAAAATTCAAATCATAACCGTTACCGGCCGTATAGTGCGTGAAATTACACAATCGGAATTGGGACCTATTCATATAGGAAGAAATATTAGCGAATATGCCTGGGATGGCAAAGATCAGTTTGGCGATCAACTCGCCAATGGATTATATCTCTATCGCGTTGTCACTTCCATTAATGGTTCTGACATTGAGCATAAAGAAACTGAAGCCACTAAGTATTTCAAGAATGGGTTTGGTAAGATGTATCTAATGAGATAATCGATTTACATTTTCCTTCCTTTGGTGGTACAAGATGTACCTCCCCCCAGTCCACCACTAAATGTGCTTAGGTTTACACTATCGGTATTGTAAAAACTTATAGAATAAAACTTATACGGACCTACATAGGTGTCAAAGAAAGAATTCATACTGTCCAACTCAACCGAAACAATATTATCAATAATCAGACGTAAACTATCGGCAGGATCTTTTATCACATCCAAAAAATAAATGCTGTCGTAACTGGTATAGTTTAATCCGGTAATATCGGAGTATTTACAAAGCCTATAACATTCATAAGTACCAGCGAACTGATCCCGAAAATCAGTAGGAGTCACTGTTGTCGTATTACCAGAGTCCAGATCAACATCTTTAGAACATGCAATCAACAAACAGATTATAAATATCAGGCAATAGCGAATCGCTTTCATTAATTAAAATTAAACAATTGAAAAGTAAGAATCAAATGATATTCTCACATAGCAAAGGGATACGCTCTTTGAATTGACTTAAAATAGTAGTGTATAATTCATTATGAATTGGTAGATACCTGCCATCAATTTCAACTATGGGAGTCAACTCGCCCATGGTACCTGAGCTAAACATAAAATCAGCATTATACAATTCACTCAGTGAAATATCTTTTTCCATTACTTCAATATCTAAAGAAAAACACAAATCCATCACTGTTTTTCTGGTAATGCCCGGCAAACAATTGGAAGCAAAGGGAGTAAACACCTTATTGTTTTTAATTACAAATATATTAGTGTCATTTAGCTCCGATGCAAATCCGCGTTCGTCTAACATCAATGCAGCATCAGCCCCATAAACATTGGCTTGAATTTTTGCCAGAATATTATTGAGCAAATTATTATGATGAATTTTTGAATCTAAAAACTGAGGGTTGTTCCGTCTTATGGAAGTACTGATAACACTCATTCCTTTCAACTGATCATAAACTAACTTCTTATGCTCTGCCAAAACAATCAAACAGCAACCTTTATCATTGAGTCGTGGATCCATTCCACTGGTATATTTTTCTCCTCTACTCAAAGTTAATCGTATATGTGCATCGTTGTGCATCTTATTGGCATCGATCGTTTCCTTTATTGCATTTCGAATGAATTTTTCATCCGGCACATTAGCAAATGCTAAAGTTTTGGCCGACTCAAACAAACGGTTTAAATGATGCGACAGGCACATAACCTTACCATTGTAAACCCGCAAACCTTCCCAAACCGCATCTCCTCCTTGAACCGTGCTATCAAAAACAGATACTTTTGCTTCATCACGTGCATATAATTTGTCTTTCACGAATATGAGAATGTGATTATTGAGGGCATTATACTTTTGAAGCATGGTTTTCAGTTTTTATAGAATGTTGATATAACGAATCGTAAAAGGGTTTGGCATCGAGATACAATTTTTCTAAATGCCCTTTCAAAACTATTTCTTCTTTTTCTTGGTTCAATTTAAATCCAATGCTGTTGTGTACATTATCATACCAATATTTCGCCCAAATACCATCGTAAGATTTCGGACCACTTTCCCACTTGAGCATCTGTTCACTATGGCTTAGATTTAAAGCTTGACACAGTTTGCTCAACGCTTCGGCAGGATTTTTTAGAATTTGACTTGAATCTATGACCACAACTGATTGCTTATGGCTAATCAAGAAATTAAACTGCTCTTTTTGAATTTTAACTCCGATATCTAATAAAGTTGGATTTTCAATGACTTTCGAAAATGAAAAAATCATTTCCTTAGGATCACGTAGCAAAATAATATTTCTAAAATTTAACAATCGATCAAAATATTTCTCCGGTATATGATGTGACATGTTTTTAACAAACAAATGATGGTTACTATTGTGCGCTTCCTCAACCAATTGAAACACGCTTTCATAATCGCACTCCATATGATTCATAATCTCATCGCGTCCGGGATGCACTGCCCCACTTTCCTTCAAATAGCATCCATAAAAAGGTTCATCCGTTACCATCATATCTGATCGTGATGCAAAAGAGTACATGAAAGCGGTTGAGATATTCCTTGGACTGGAAAGAAGATTGATAATCATTTGACAAATATTGTTTCTTTCTCGACTTATGTTTGAATTGAAAAGTATATTTGTTACAGAGAAAATGCAAACTATTTTTAGAAATCCTTTTATTCTTTCCATTTCATCCGCCATTTTACTCTGGTGTTCTTGGCCGGTTGATGGATGGATTTGGCTTGTTTTCATAGCCTTTGTTCCACTACTCTATCTTGAAAACGCCCTACTAAAAGCTAACTGTATATCCTATAAAGTATTTATTTGGAGCTACCTTACTTTTCTGTTATGGAATGTTTTGTGCACCTGGTGGATAAAAAATGCTTCATTGGGTGGTGCTGCGATGGCCATTTTTGCCAATGCTCTAGTCATGTCTTTGTTTTTTCAATTCTATCATCACCTGCGAAAGAATTATCGGGCAAGTCTTTTCATGTTCATTCCCATTTGGTTGAGTTTTGAGTATTTACACTTTCATTGGGACTTGGCCTGGCCTTGGTTGAGCCTTGGAAATGTTTTTGCCAATCACATTTATTGGATTCAGTGGTATGAATTCACAGGAATGGAAGGAGGTACTTTATGGATTCTTCTCGTTAATGTAATGGTGTGCAAGTTTCTCAATCACTCAATCCAAAATTCAACGTTTACTTACAGACCTATCATTAGAATTATATTATACGTGCTGATACCTATTCTTATATCCTACTATTTGTTTCATAACTATAAAGAGGTTGAAAATCCTATTGAGATTGTCATCGTTCAACCCAATATTGATCCTTACAATGAAAAGTTTGGGGCTATGAGTTCAAGAGATCAAGTGGATAGTTTTATACATTTAGCTGAAGAAAAAATAAGCAATAAAACTACCTTAGTCATAGGTCCTGAGACAGCTTTACCTTGGTCTATTTGGCAGCATGAGCTAGAGGAACATCCTGATGTATTGTTGCTTAAAGAGTTTTTAAATAAACATCCTCATATAAGTATATTGATTGGGGCAAGTACAAACAAAATATATTTTCCGGAGGACCAAAAATCGAAAACCGCCAGAAAATTAAGAGATGAAAATTTGTATTACGATTCATACAACTCTGCATTGTTGCTTCAATATCAAAAGCCAATACAGGTGTATCATAAATCGCGTTTGGTGCCCGGAGTAGAAAAAATGCCCTTCCCTGCTCTACTTGGTTTTTTAGAAAATTATGCCTTAGACATGGGTGGTACTTCTGGAAGTTTAGGGACTGAAAAAGAGCCGAAAGCATTTCAAGTCAACCCAGAATTAAAAGCTGTCCCTGCCATTTGTTATGAATCTGTTTTCGGTGATTATATCGCATCTTTTGTATTGAATCATTGTGGATTAATTTGTGTAATTACCAATGACGGTTGGTGGGGCGATACACCCGGGTATAAGCAACATCTGAGTTATGCCCGACTAAGAGCCATAGAAAACCGAAGAGCAATTGCTAGATCAGCTAATACCGGTATTTCCGCTTTTATCAATCAGAAAGGAGAGATTATACAATCCACCCAATGGTGGGAAAAATCGGTACTTAAATCAGATGTCAATATTAATGAGGAGCTCACTTTCTATGTCAGACATCCTGCTTTAATCTACAAACTTGCTGTTCTGTTCTTAGTTTCCTCCTATTTCTTTTTGTTGTTTAAAGGGAAAAAACTCGTTCATAAAAATTAAATTTGTCTCTGAAAAATTGAAATCTAAAAAAAATGTTTGATGTTATTGTAATTGGATCGGGACCTGGAGGATATGTAGCTGCTATCCGCTGTGCACAATTGGGATTAAAAACTGCAATTGTTGAGCGCTATGGAATTCCGGGGGGGACTTGTTTAAATGTGGGTTGTATTCCTTCTAAAGCCCTACTCAATTCCAGTGAGCATTATTACAATCTGAAGAATACCTTTAAAGAACATGGGATTAAGGCAAGTGGAATATCGGTCGATCTAAAAAAGATGATCGCTAGAAAAGATGCAGTGATTAAGCAAACTACGGAAGGCATTAATTATCTATTCAAAAAAAATAAAATTGAATTTATTAATGGACATGCTTCTTTCGTAGATCGAAAAACAATAGAAGTTACTCAGAACAAAAAGAAAAATAAATTTCAGGCGACCAACTTTATCATTGCTACAGGATCAAAACCTTCAAGCATTCCTGGAGTAACTATTGATAAAAAAAGAGTAATTACATCAACTGAATTACTTTCCATAAAAGAAATTCCAAAACATTTATTGATTATTGGTGCTGGAGTAATCGGTTTGGAACTGGGAAGCGTTTATGCCCGTCTTGGGTCAAAAGTAAGTATAGTTGAATATACTCCATCCATACTTAGTACAATGGATGCTTCACTGGGAAAGGAATTACAAAAGTCTTTGGAAAAAATTGGATTTACGTTCTACCTTAACCACAAAGTAGTTTCGGTTAAGTCCGGTGTGAATAAATGCACACTTAAAGCGGAGAATGCTGCAAAGAAATCAATTTCTTTAGAAGGAGATTATTGTTTAGTAGCTACTGGCCGAAAAGCGTATACCGATCAATTGGGATTGGAAAATATTGGAGTAAAAACTTTACCCAATGGAAAGATCGAATGTTCACAGAACTTAAAAACAGAATGTGACAATGTTTTTGCAATAGGAGATGTAATAGATGGCCCTATGCTTGCACACAAAGCGGAAGAAGAAGGTATTTATGTAGCGGAAATGATTGCAGGTAAGAAGGGACATCTAAATTATCATACCATTCCCGGAGTAGTTTATACATGGCCTGAAGTTGCATCGACTGGATTTACGGAAGATGAGCTGAAAAAAGAAAACATTCCATTTAAAACCGGATCGTTTCCATTTAAAGCAAGTGGCAGAGCAAGAGCAAGTATGGATACCGAAGGATTTGTTCGGGTATATGCTCATGCACAAAGTGATGTATTACTTGGAGTGCACATTATAGGCGCTCGTGCTGCTGATCTTATCGCTGAAGCTGTATTAGCTTTAGAACAAAATTGTACTGCTCATAAAATCGGAACAATGTGCCATCCTCATCCTACTTATAGTGAAGCCCTAAAAGAGGCTTGTTTGGCTTCCACCGCAAACCGTGCAATTCATATTTAATCATGACTGACAAGTACATACATGGAACCCATGTCGATGAACAAGAACGACTCGAGAAATTAAATACTTTAACCAATAATGCTTTCAAGAGTTTTATTGAAATTCCTAAAACAGGATCGGTTCTAGAAATTGGTAGTGGAATAGGATTGTTGGCAAAAGAACTATCGGTTGAAAACCCTAATGTGGAGTTTAAAGGAATTGAATTTTCAAATGATCAATTAGTTAAAGCACGCGCATTAGAAACAGGTAGATTAAAGTTTATTCAAGGCGATGCCCATCATCTTCCATTTGATTCAGATCAGTTTGACGTATGTTATGGACGATATATTTTAGAACATGTTCATTCTCCTTCGGTAGTACTAATCGAAATGCATAGAGTTTTAAAAACTGGAGGTACTATCTTTTTGCAAGAGAATAACATTTTTGCAAATGTGTTTTTCCCTACCTGCCCAGCATTTGATAAGGTTTGGAATCAATTTGCTAAGCTCCAAGAGTATTTAGGAGGTGATGCATTAATCGGGAAAAAACTTTTCTCCTATTTACAAGAAGCCGGATTTTCGAAAATAGAACTAAGTGTAGCGAACGAAGTGCATTGGTATGGTTCACCGATGTACGAAACCTGGATACGGAATTTGATTGGTAATATAAAAGGAGCTGAAGAGTTAATGTCGCAGCATGGTTATAGCAGTATAGACGAAATAAACCGTTCGGTTAAAGAGCTTGAAGAACTGATTCAAAACAAATCAGGATCCTGTTATTTTTATTGGAATAGAGCTCGTGCCATAAAAGTGTAATTTTTAAATAGCAATATGACAAGTATCACATAAATACACACTATATTTTCCAATATTTGCGTACGCATGAAAAAGTTTATAGTCTTATTTTTTGCTATTGTTTTGGTACTGTTCAGTTGGCAGAATCTTCTGACTTATGGTGCCTTTATAATTAAGTCAGATTTTATTGCAGATGTGATATGTATAAATAGAGATACCGAAAAAGCGAAGAGCTGTCACGGCAAATGCTACCTGAAGTTAAAGTTTGAAGAAAACAATACCACAAATGAAACATCGCTGATTGTATATAATTCGTTTGAATTGATTTATCTACCTACGGAAAACGATAATACTTTCGTAATAGAGGAAAAAGATGATATTAAATTCTCTGATTATACTATACAAATTACTCAAGGCATTTCTGATAAATTGTTTGTCCCTCCCGAAATTTAGTTTTCATTTTATTTCGCACTATTTTATTCTTTCATACACAAATTATGTGTATCGTTTTAATTATTAATTAAATTTTATAAAAAATGAAAACTTCTCGATTATATTTATTCACTATTCTTACAGTCACTTTAGCTCTTTCCATCAGTTCATGTAAAAAAAACAATGAAGATGATGAACACAGTCATACAACTTCAAACGGATCATTAAAACTAAAATTTGACCATTCGGTAAATGGAACAGCTTTGGTTCTTAATTCATCCAATTATATCAATCAAAATAATGACACCTTTAATGTTTCACTCATCAAGTACTACATTTCCAATATCTTGCTGACTAAAACCGATAATTCTGTTGTGACATTACCGGCAAGTTATCATCTGATTTCTTCTGAATCAGGTATCAGTAGTGACTTTACATTAAGTTCTGTTCCATCAGGAAACTATAAAAAGATATCATTCTTACTTGGTGTAGATAGTACTCGAAATGTTTCAGGAGCTCAAAGCGGAGCACTCGATCCTGCAAATGGAATGTTCTGGAGTTGGAGTTCGGGATATATTTTCTATAAACTAGAAGGAAAGTCGCCTCAATCGATGGAAGCAAATAATGCAATTACATATCATATAGGAGGCTTTGCAGGTGCAAATTCAGCACTTAGAACTATTGAAGTTGATTTCGGAGCTCAAACATTAACTGTTCCTGCTCACAGACATACACCTTTGGTTCAATTTAATGTTCATGTGGAAGAAATCTTTAAAACGCCAACTCAAATTAGTATCAGCACATTGCCTAAAGTAGTTATGCCCGGAGCAAATGCGTTTACGTTATCGACCAACTTCTCCGATATGTTTACCATTGGAACCATTATAAATTGACTTTTTTGTTAAGCAAAAAAAAGCCATCCTTTTTGGATGGCTTTTTAACTAGACTCATTTTCACAACTTGACAAATGTTTTTGTCGATAATCCTTTTTGAGTTTGTATCCGAATGATATAAACACCCTTCTCAAAAGAACTGATATCAATTTCTTTTTTAAGTGTATGGATATCAAGAGTGTTTTTAAATACCAACCGTCCTTGAAGATCATTTATTTCAAATCCGGAATTTTCACCTATTGATTCAACAAAATGTATGCTTAATCGATCTTTTGCTGGGTTTGGTGTTATACTCCATTTCAATCCCAGTACATCTTCAACCGATGCCTGTGGATCTACCGTTAACACGCCTCCAAGTGCATTTACAGGAAACTCATTGCCTACATTATCAATTAAACGGATATTGCTGATATAAAAATTATTTGCAACAATACTATTAATAGAAGGTTCTACTATAAAGTTAAAATCCAAAATAGAACCTGTACCGCTAACATTTTGTTGATTGGTACGCACCAACCCAATTTCATATTGCCCACTTGAACTTGCAATATTTCTAAACATATCTGAAGATGATAGAAGCCATGAATTGCTTTGATTAAAATTCAACAATCCATTTTGCACTAAAGAAGCATCAAAGTTTAAGGTGAAGGCAATGCCATAAACATCGTTAACCGATCCGCTTACATTACTTAAGTCAAAGCTTGCCGTCATGTACTGCCCGGGTGCAGCTAGACTATTGGAAAAACTAACGGCAAGATCGTGACCATTAACAGCCGTAATAGGCGTTTGATCACCTATTCGTGCATGTGTAGAACCATAATTTGTCGAAACAGCTATATAATCCAAACTATCAATTACTCCATTTCCATCACAGTCAACATGCTTATAGTCGATGCTGCTGGCTAATGTCTGACCCCAAGGTACTGAAGCTTGAGCAACCCAACTTATACTTGCTCCTGTTCGCATTGGTCCAGTAGCACCATAGGCTATACCGATAGGCAGTATATCATACATATTGGCAACCAAATCACTATTTGCATCTCCGGGCCAAACATCATTGGTGATGCATTGGTTAACATAAATCTTATACATTCTAGTTCTAACCGCATTGATAGGACATGCATTATCGCGTGTACGAACAAACAATAAGTGAGCAAACGAACTAATACTGCTCGAATCGGTTATTATTTGAACCGCGACAGCTTCATTTTGAGCAGGCCCTGACGAAGTAACGGTATAAGGTAAAGTGGCTAGGCTGTGCGCTTCAATAGATGTTGAGTCAGCAAGATCCGGGTCGCTGCTTTGTAAAGTAAAATTCAATGTATCACCTGCACAAGCAATCAAAGTATAATTGCTTGTCGAATTGATTCCAGACATATCGGGAACTTGATTATTCGTATTAACCACTATGATTTGGAAATCGTGATCAGAACTTGCAATTAATACTCCATTGCGGTATTCGTAAACTCTGTAGCGAACCACATAGGAACCTAATGTTGTTGGGCTAACTGTTATTTCACCCGTCTGCGGATCTAGTGTCATTGCCGGTGCGGACGGAATTGGTTGAGTATATAAAAAACCGGGTAGATAGGCTAAACTGTCAATACTTTGCATTCCACAAGAACTACTTGTTGAAGAAAGTGCCGGCATTAGCTCTACATGCAAACTATCTCCATCAGGGTCATGCAGGGCATGATTAATAACATGAGTTTGATTTTGACCAATAATTAATACAGGTTCATCAGTATACAGAACAGAATTATTGAACGGAGTTATACTATTATTTAAGTAAGATACCGTAAACATGCTTTGACTTCCGGGATTTACCAGGTTGCTTATTGCATTATTTCTGCAACATTCAAACCATGAAATCATCCAATCAGAAACGTTCATCGGCAAAGTAACAGTATCAGAGTATACATGCTTTTCAATTCCAAGTACTTGTCCTCCATTACATGTGCTGGAGAGAAGACCGCAGTTTAAAGACAAATTTGATTGTTGAACTAAAGGCAAAGAACTAGTAAAGTTTGTGCCTGCACTTTGAGAATAAAAACATAATGTAACACCTTGCGGAGCAGAAATCCCTGAACAATCACGATATAAGCTTAATGTAAAAATGTAATCATTTCCACCGACTGATCGGTAGTTTATAGCTGTTCCAATAATGTGAGTAGAGAATATAGGATTCGAGAAAGTGCAAATAAATAGTGAAATAAGAAGAATTATTTTCTTCATCATGGTTGAGATAGAGTTAGTTAATAGTATAGATGCATTAATATATCAAAAAGTTGCATGCGCCAAAATTAAACTATAAAATCTTCTAAAACGCGCAAAAAATCAACTGGGTTCTCGGCATGAACCCAATGACCTGCATCTTTTATTGGTACAATACGAAAATCGTTAAAGCTTTTCGAAATAGTTAAATGATCTTTATTGCTTATATAATCCGACTTTGATCCGGCAATAAATAATGTAGGCATCATCAAAGGTGTCTGAGGGTTAAATGCTTCACCTACCTCTTCAATCTGATTTCGAATAGCCACTAAGTTAAACCTCCAGGCCAATTCATCTTTATCTTTCCAATAAAGTCCTTTCATTAAAAATTGTCTGGTTGACCAATCATTTATATAAGGTTCAAGCACATTTTCCACTTCCTTTCTGGTAGTTTGCTTTCTAAAATCAACTTTCAGCAAAGCATCAATAATGGTACTATGTGTTACCGGATAATGTTTAGGTGATTTATCTACCAAGACCAACTTAGTGATCAAATCAGGAATTTTACTCGCTACAAACATGGCCGCTTTTGCACCCATACTATGACCTAGAAGAATTACACCATTAAGTTTTTGTTGCTCGATGAATGCACAAACATCATCACTCATTACATCGTAATTATGCAAATCGGTATGAGGTGAATGGCCATGGTTTCTTAAGTCAAGGTTGAATACCTGAAACCCCCAATCGGAAATTTTACTTGCTATTGAGTTCCAATTATCCAATGAACCAAACAACCCGTGCAGAATGAGGAGTGGCTTTCCTACTCCATATATTTTATAATTTAATGAGACACTATTTTTCATTTGATAAAAATATTCAAAGAATATAAACCGATACATCAATTCACTTAACTATTTTTGTGCTCTCTATGAATTCAGAAAAAATAATCATCCGAAAAACGCTCATCCATGATATTGAGGCCATATTAGGATTGATAAAAGAGCTAGCCTTATTTGAAAAAGCTCCGGAACAAGTTAGTAATACGGTCGAACAAATGACCAAAGAAGGATTTGGTAAGGAGCCAGCATTTGAATCAATTGTGGCAGAATGCAATGGACAAATAGTAGGCATGGCAATCTTCTTTATCAAATACTCAACATGGAAAGGTAAAGGAGTCTATCTTGATGATATATATGTTAAAGAATCTGAACGAAGAAAAGGAATTGGCAAAATGTTGTTTGATGAGGTGATTCGTATAGCTGCAAATAAAGAAGCACATCAGTTGCATTGGCAGGTATTGGATTGGAATAGGCCTGCTATTGAGTTTTACAAAAAATACAATGCCGAATTGGATTCAGAATGGATAAACTGTAAACTGAATAGGGAACAGATTTTAAAACTCAGCCAATCATGAAGGTATTTAAGTTTGGCGGAGCATCCGTAAAAGATGCAGACGCAGTTCGTAACATTGAAAGCATTCTAAAATTATATAAAGACGAGCCTTTATTGGTAGTGATTTCTGCTATGGGGAAAACAACCAACGCATTGGAAAAAGTAGTCAAATCTTTATACACACAAGAAGGCAATCCGATAGATTATTTATCAGAAGTAAAAGAGTTTCATAAAGATATTATGGATAAACTTTTTTCAAATCCTGATAATGAAGTATACGATCAAATCAACAATTACTTTACTGAAATTGAGTGGGTGCTCGAAGATGACACTTCAAAAGGATATGATTTTATTTATGATCAGATTGTTTGTTTTGGAGAGCTAATAAGCACACGCATCATTCAGTCCTATTTGAAACAACAGGGTGCAAACATTTCTTTTTTAGATGCCAGAGATTGTGTTATTACTGATAATTCTTTTCGTCAGGCTAAAATCAATTGGGCAGTTACATCAAAAAAAATCAATGATAAAGTCCCTGCTATGTTGTCGGAAAAATCCAGCATCATCATTACGCAAGGCTTTATCGGATCTACCAGCGAGAATTTCAATATCACTTTAGGACGAGAAGGTTCTGACTATAGTGCCAGCATTTTTGCTTATTCTTTAGAAGCTGAAGGAGTTTATATATGGAAAGATGTACCTGGAGTGTTGAATGCTGACCCAAAATTTTTTGAGGATGCACAACCATTGGAATCGTTGAATTCCAGAGATGCTATTGAATTAGCCTACTTTGGTGCTTCGGTCATTCATCCAAAAACAATACAACCTTTAGAAAATAAAAATATTCCTTTGTATGTAAAGTCTTTTATGAAACCCGACTTAAAGGGTACCATTATTTCAAATACCGTGCAAACCAAACCATTGATTCCATGTTTTATTTTCAAAAAGAATCAAGTGCTGATTAGTATTTCTTCGAACGATTTCACTTTTATTGCGGAAGACAATTTAAGAGATATCTTTTCCATATTCAGTGAGCATGCTGTACGAATGAATGTGATGCAGAACTCGGCAATCAGCTTCTCAGTCTGTATTGATGAAGACAAGATAAAACTCCCTTTGCTCATTGATAGTTTACAACAAAAGTACTTAGTCTTGTATAACGATAAACTTGAATTATATACGATTCGACATTATTTCCAATCTACTATTGATGACCTCACACAAAACAGAGAAATATTGTTAGAGCAAAGAAGTAGAAACACCGTTCAATTGTTAATGAAGTCGGAATAAATACTGGAATGACAAACGAATTAAATATAAAAACCAATACATGGGTGATTGCTTGGCTTTTTACAGGATGTCTTTTGGTTTTTCTAATGGTATTTGTCGGGGGAATTACCCGTTTAACAGGATCTGGTTTGAGTATAACCAAATGGGATTTAATAACCGGAACCGTGCCTCCTTTGAATGAAACAGATTGGAATCAACAATTTGATTTGTATAAACAGTCGCCCCAATATCAAAAAACAAACTACCATTTCACCTTAGAAGATTTCAAACAAATATATTGGTGGGAATACATTCATAGATTGATTGGTCGCAGCATTGGAATTATTTTTCTGATCCCTTTTTTGTTTTTCTATTTTAAAAAGATGCTCCATGCAAAGCTGGTTAAACAGCTACTATTTGTTTTTGCTTTAGGAGCATTGCAAGGTCTTGCCGGATGGCTCATGGTTGCCAGTGGTCTGATCGACAATCCTAGAGTAAGTCATTACCGATTGGCAATTCATCTTATGCTTGCCTTTATTACTTGCGCCTATATTTTTCACATCGCCTTACAAGAAACTTATTCGCAACAAAAAATTAAAAACGATCCATCTCTTAATCGAAAAAGACAATGGGCAGTTATCAGTTTTGTAGTTGTTTTCATTCAAATTGTATTTGGTGCTTTTGTTGCCGGTTTAAAAGCAGGCTATATATACAATACCTGGCCAATGATGGGCGAAGAATGGATCGCTGCTGCGGTTACAGCCGGGTACAAGAATTATGGACTTATGGCATTTTTTGATTTGCCTTCCAATGTTCAATTTGTTCACCGTACCTTAGCCTTTGTATCATTAATCAGCATTAGCGTTTTGTTTTCCAATCTTCAAAAATCGTCCGATCAAAAATTAAAAACAGCTTCCCATTTTCTATTATGGATCACCATTATTCAAATTATTGCTGGCATATTAACATTACTCTATTCTGTACCGGTTTGGTTGGGCATTGCACATCAAGCCATTGCATTTTTATTATTTATGGCCTTGATTTTTATTTTACATCGTCTGTATATTAATCATAGCAAATCCATTACGTAGATGAGAAAAAAATCAAATATTAAACGTTATTTAATTGTTGGAATAATTTCCATCGCGTTGTTACTTTTTATTTTTAAGGACTTACTTATACCAACGAGTGGCCCTTCATCGAACAATAATACTGGCAATCAAGCTAACGTTGAATCTGAAGGACCTGCATTCCGATACGATGGAGATTTAGAATTTTTAAAAGCCGACACTTCCTTTAAGAAGATTAAAATTGAAATTGTTGAGAATTATCAAGATCGCGCACAAGGGTTGATGTACAGAAAACACATGAACGAAGATGAAGGTATGTTATTCATTTTCGAAGTGAGCGAACTACAATCTTTTTGGATGAAAAACACCTATATCTCACTGGACATTATTTATGTTGATGCCAATTTGAATATAGTTACCATGCAGAAATACACTACACCCTTTTCAGAAAATCCGGTGCCTTCTACCAAGGCTGCGCTCTATGTGGTTGAAGTTATTGCTGGCTTTTGCGATAAATACGGATTAGACGAAGGTGATAAAATTAAATTCAAGCGTCTATCGTAACAAAGGCATTTCGTACATTTAGCCTTCTAATCATGTACTATGCGAACTTTTATTGTTTTCCTTTTTATATTTTTTTCTGCTTCTCAAGTTTTCGCACAACGAGAGTTTGAAATGAAAGATGGAGATAAAACCATCACGATGAAACAATATGTTTTCTGCATGTTGATGAAAGGAGAAAATCGAACACAAGACTCCTTACAAAGTGCTGCAATTCAGAAAGGTCATTTGGCTTATATGGATAGTTTGGCAAATCTTGACATCATTCATATTGCCGGACCATTTGGTGAAGATATGAATCAAAGAGGTATTGTGATTTATAATGTTGCGTCAAAAGAAGAAGCCATTGCACTAAGCAAACTTGATCCTGCTATAGCCACCGGTCGACTTAAAGCAGAGTTTTATTTGTGGTGGTCGGCTAAAGGAAGCACATTAAAATAATGAACATGCGAAATTGCTACGTTTTAATTCTATTGCTTGGGATTAATTTTTCGTGTAATCCATCCAATTCTAATCTACCCGCAGTAGCCTTTCTGGATTTCATCGAAGATCCAACTGTTCAATTGGCACGCAAAGGTTTTTTTGAAGCGCTCGATCAAAATGGATTCAGTGAAGAAGAAAATACCATACGCGTTTACTATGCCAATGCCCATGGCGATATTCCAACATTAGGGCAATCGTGCGATTACTTGCTCAGCCAGAAGCCTGATTTGTTAGCGACTAATGTCACTCTATCCACCATAACCGCGGTGAATAAAACAGGTAAAGTGCCAATATTTATGATGGTTTCACCTCGACCCGATATTGCCGGATTGAGTAGTGTAGACAACACATATCCTCCCAATCTATTCGGAGTGTATGAAACACTTGAATACATTGACTCTTCAGTGATGATCATTAAAACAATTCACTCACAGTTGAAAACAATGGGTACCTTATACAACCAAGCAGAACCCCAATCTAGAATAGCATTGGAGAGACTTGAGCAGCAGGCACAAAAAGAAGGAATACAAATCATTCCGATGCCGGTGAGTAATTCTAGTGAAACTCAGTTAGTCGTTCAGTCATTACTCCAACAAAAGCCAGATGCATTTTTTGCATTGCCCGACAATGTAATCTTCGCTTCCTTTGAGAGTATTGTTCAAGAATGCAGAAAACAAAAAATACCAATATTTACCAGCGAAGCAGGTCTTGTAGAAAGAGGAGCTATTGCTTCCTATGGAGCCGATTTTTATGAATGGGGCTTTCAATCCGGATTACAAGCTGCTCAATATTTAAAAGAAAAACATACCCGTAATCTGAAGCCGGAGTTGGTTAAAATCAGAAAATTGAAAATGAATAAAGTCTTGTGCAAAGAGTACAATCTAATTTGCAATTAACATGGACTTGTTTTACTCAGCATTGTTGCTCGGTCTTTGTTATTTTCCTTTGGGAGTTGGAATATACATTACGCTGCGCATCTTTAATATTCCCGACATAACAACAGACGGTTCGTTTACTAGTGGAGCAGCCATCATTGGCATTTGTTTGATCAATAATGTGCACCCTATGGTAGCACTGATACTTTGTTTGACAGGAGGTTGCATTGCAGGATTTTTCACGGGTTTTATTTACACTAAGTTAAAAGTAAACCCTTTACTAGCCGGTATTTTAGTAATGACAGCCCTGTATTCCATCAATCTCATGATCATGGGTCAAAGTAATATCCCTTTGCTCAATACTAATACCTTGTTCAGTTCGAACTGGTCAGAAGAAATCATTCTGTTACTATTTACTTTTCTACTGTTGCTATTGATGTATTATTTCTTACGAACCGATTATGGCTTGTGCATCAGAGCCGCTGGTAATAACGAGAACATGGTTAAACAGTTGGGTACAAATATCCACCGTATAAAAATCCTCGGACTAGTGATTGCAAATGCATGTACCGCTCTTTCAGGATTCTTGGTGGCACAATACCAAGGCTTTAGCGATATCAATATGGGAATTGGTATAGTTATTTCCGGATTAGCCAGCGTAATGATTGGAGAAAAGTTTTCGAACAAAATAAAAAGCAACCCTATATTATTTGCGCTGCTTTTTGTTTTAGTAGGAAGTATTTTGTTTCGCGAATCTTTAGCAGCTGTTTTGTTTATGGGGTTAAATCCGATTTACTTAAAACTCATTACTGCTCTTATAGTATTGGCAATCGTTGGCATATCGTTCAACAAAAAGAAATTATTCCAATGATCAATATAAATGATATTCATTTCTCTTATCAAGCTGAAACGGAGTATTCATTTCAACTTACCAATTGCAAGCTTCAGGTGAATCAGGGTGATCATATTGTCTTGTTGGGCGCCAATGGATCCGGTAAAAGTACTTTGTTAAAATTGATCTGTGGAATGCTAGAAGCAAACAAAGGCACTATCATCATTAACAATAAATTATTAAAGCAATACAGCGATCTTGAAAAATCAAAATTGATCTCCATTATAAATCAAAATCCTGAGTCCGGCACTGCCTCCGACCTAACTCTGGCTGAAAACATGCGTCTGGCTTATTTACGAGGATCTACCAAATCAATACGAATTCGCTTGGATGCAAAGTTTAAAGAAAAGGCTAAGAAACATTTGGAAATTCTTAAAATGGGCCTTGAGAATAAAATAGAACTAAAGGCAAAGGAACTATCTGGTGGTCAGCGACAAGCTTTAACGTTGGCGATGGCAACATTCAATGAATTTAGTATTTTGGTTCTTGATGAGCCTACAGCGGCTCTTGATCCTAAGAGTGCAAATCAAGTGAACCAATACATAAAACATATCATGAAAAATAAGGGCATTTGTTCCGTGATGGTAACACACAACCTGAACGATGCCGTATTGATGGGAAACAGAATCATCTATATGGATCGTGGTGTAATTATCAAAGATTTGAGTGGACTTGCGAAAGAATCCTTGTCATCCAACGACCTTTTTTCCTGGTTCAAATCCTAAAACATAATGCTTTTAGCAATGTTACGTTAATGCTACATCTGAAAAATGATTTGTGTATTTTGCATCGCTTATATTCTGAACTATATGAAAAAGAAATGTATCCCATTATTCCTTTCGTTCGTATTGATGATCTTCGGATTTCAAACCAATGCTCAGTTACTCGAACCGGTTAAATGGACATACTCTGTAGAGCAAAGCAGTCCTTCTGAAGCTACATTAATTCTCACTGCTAGTATTGACAATAAATTTCATCTATACAGTCAATACATAAATGGTGATGGCCCTTTGCCAACCATCTTTACTTTTAATCGTTCACCTGATTACGAATTAGTAGGAAAAACCTCCGAACCAAATGCAAAGGAAGAATATGAGCCTGTCTTCGAGATGAATCTAAAGGTGTTTGATAAAAAGGCTGTATTCAAACAAAAAATCAGAATAAAAAATAAGAACCCATTTAGGATAAGCGGCAACGTTAGTTACATGACTTGTGATGATACACAATGTTTATTGGGAGAAGATGAATTTGAATTCACACTTCATAAGGATGTGAAAACGAAAACCAGCGTTGAGCCGGATAAAAATCCTTCCACCAACATTAAGGAAAATTCAACAACTGCATCTACCAAAAATGCTGAAATCGAACCTCAAAAAGATTCAATTGTTTCTGATGACAGCAGTAGTGTTGAAACAAACCTAAGCCAAGCTCCTCAAAGTACTAACATAACTTTTGATGATGAATGTGGATCCGGCACCGAATCTGCCGAACATACCGGTAGTTTGTGGGGAATTTTCTTAGGAGGATTATTAGGAGGGTTGTTAGCCTTGCTTACACCTTGTGTATTCCCAATGATACCAATGACAGTGAGCTTTTTTACAAAACACAGTACCACTAGAAGCAAAGGAGTATTTAATGCCTGGGTTTATGCGCTATCGATTATTTTGATCTATGTGACTTTGGGCTTACTTATTACTGTTTCATTCGGATCGGATGCACTCAATGCAATGGCGAGCAATTCATTCTTCAATCTATTGTTTTTTGTAATCTTTTTAGTCTTTGCCTTTTCATTCTTTGGAGCGTTCGAAATTACTTTACCTTCCAAATGGATTAATAAAGCAGATCAAGCTTCCGAAAAAGGTGGAATGCTTGGATTATTCTTTATGGCATTTACCCTATCGCTCGTTTCATTTTCCTGCACCGGTCCTATTATTGGAACTTTGTTGGTTGAAGCAGCTCATGGCCGTTCTTATCTAGGGCCTGTGATTGGAATGACCGGGTTTGCTACTGCATTGGCTCTTCCTTTTGGATTGTTTGCCGCATTTCCAAGTTGGTTGCATTCATTACCCAAATCAGGTGGTTGGCTCAACAGTGTCAAAGTATGTTTAGGATTTATTGAGTTGGCTTTGGCTCTAAAGTTTCTCTCCAATGTTGACTTAGCCTATCATTGGGGAATTCTTAAAAGAGAAATCTTTATTGGATTATGGGTAATTATTTTTGGACTGATGGGTTTATATTTAATTGGGAAAATAAAATTCTCTCACGACTCTGAGCTCAAATATTTATCCGTTCCTCGATTGCTCTTTGCCATTCTTACTTTTTCATTCACCATATACTTACTTCCAGGAATTTGGGGCGCTCCACTAAAAATGATCAGCGGATTTCCTCCACCCGAATTTTACAAAGAGTGGATTACCGAAAACAATTCTGGACATTGCCCTCATAATCTAAACTGTTTTCACGACTATGAAGAAGGCATGGCTTATGCACGTGCACAAGGCAAACCGGCTATGGTTGATTTTACAGGATGGAGTTGCGTGAACTGCCGAAAGATGGAAGATTATGTTTGGTCCGATCCAAAAATATTGAAGAAACTTTCTGAAGATTATGTTTTGATCTCTTTGTATGTTGATGACAAAACTCCTTTGCCCGAAAATCAACAATACACCAGTACATATACCGGTAAAAAAATTAGAACTACCGGAAATAAATGGAGTGAATTGCAAGCAAGCGTTTACAATACCAACTCGCAGCCCTACTATGTATTATTAGATCATAAAGGAAATTTGCTGGCACAACCAAGGGGCTATACACCTGATGTTGATGAATATGCTTCGTTCTTAGAAGAAGGTAAATGTCGATTTAAAAATAGATAGGTCTGGCACATCAAGATCAAATCATTATTTTTATACTCGACACTCTGAATCCAAATTTGCTATGCAAGATCTTATAAAAAAAGAATTACAAGAGGCTTCCGATCTTCTGAATGCTTTTGTTTCGGATCAAAATAATTTAAAAGCAATTGAAGTTGCTGCTCGTATAATGTCGGACGCAATTTCAAACGGAAATAAAATATATAGCTGTGGCAATGGAGGATCGATGTGTGATGCTATGCACTTTGCTGAAGAAATGACCGGTCGTTTTAGACTGAACCGCAAAGCACTGCCTGCTGTTGCCATCAGCGATCCCTCACACATCACTTGTGTGGCCAATGATTTTGGATTTGATGAAATCTTCAGTCGTTATCTAGAAGCGCATGTTAATAAAGGAGATGTTCTTTTAGCCATTAGTACAAGTGGAAATTCCAAAAACATTTTATCGGCAGCAAAGTACGCCAAACAAAACAAAATAAAAGTGATCGGATTAAGTGGTAAAGATGGAGGTGAATTATCAAAGATCTGTGATCATTGTATTGTTGTATCACATGCTGGTTTTGCTGACCGTATTCAAGAGATTCATATCAAAATTATCCATATTCTAATTCTACTCATCGAAAAGAACCTTCAACTTTCCAACGATTGATTTATGCTCATTAAAACTTTTGCTTCTGCTGTATATGGCATCAACGCTACTACCATAACTGTTGAAGTAAATGTATCGACCGGAATGAAGTTTTTCATGGTCGGACTACCAGACAATGCCGTAAAAGAAAGTCAGCAAAGAGTTATTGCTGCCATCAAAAATATTGGATTAAAATTTCCAGGAAAAAAAATTGTCGTCAATATGGCCCCTGCTGATATTAAGAAGGAAGGTTCAGCGTACGATTTACCAATAGCCATTGGAATATTAGCTGCTTCAGAACAAGTTAATGAAAGCAAACTAGCTGAATATATTATGATGGGTGAATTGAGTTTGGATGGCACCTTACAATCTATAAAAGGAACACTACCCATTGCCATTCAGGCACAAAAAGAAGGTTACAAAGGAATGATTGTACCTAAAGCCAATGCGGCTGAAGCAGCCATAGTTGAAGGACTTGAAATTATGGGAATGGAGCATTTGAGTGAAGTAGTTTCTTTCCTAAATAATGAATCTGAATTTGAACCGGAAAAAGCAAATATTGAAGAACTATTTTACAACAGTCAACAAAAAACAGAACATGATTTCTCAGATGTTCGAGGGCAAGAAAATATTAAGCGTGCTTTAGAAATTGCAGCAGCAGGCGGACATAATGTTATTATGATTGGTCCACCCGGAGCCGGAAAAACAATGTTAGCCAAACGCATTCCCACTATACTTCCTCCTCTTTCTTTGGAAGAAGCATTAGAAACAACCAAGATTCACAGTGTTGCTGGTAAAATAGTAAAAGAAGCATCTTTGATTGCCAGTCGTCCATTCCGTTCACCGCACCACACCATTAGCGATGTAGCTTTAGTAGGTGGCGGGGCGTTTCCTCAACCTGGTGAAATTTCATTGGCGCATAATGGCGTTTTATTTTTGGATGAACTACCTGAATTTAAAAGAACCGTTTTAGAAGTGATGCGACAACCTTTGGAGGAACGAAAAGTTTCAATCTCCAGAGCTAAATTTTCTGTAGATTATCCCGCCAGCTTCATGTTGATCGCCAGTATGAACCCCTGCCCTTGCGGATACTATAACCATCCTGAAAAAGAATGTGTGTGTTCGCAGAATGTGGTGGTTAAGTATTTGAATAAAATTAGCGGGCCATTGTTAGATCGAATCGATTTGCATGTGGAAGTGACTCCGGTTCCTTTTAACGAACTATCATTAAAACAATCTGCTGAGCCGAGTCAGTCAATCCGTCAAAGAGTAATCAAAGCAAGAGAAAGACAAAAAGTTCGATTTGCCCAAACAGAAAAAATATTTTGCAATGCTCAAATGAGCACCAAGATGCTTCAAAACATTTGTAGCATTAAACCCGAAGGTACCGCATTACTTAAAACAGCCATGGATAAACTAGGTCTTTCGGCCCGTGCATACGATCGAATTCTAAAAGTATCGAGAACCATTGCAGACTTAAGCAATTCTACTGACATTGAAACAGAACACTTAGCTGAAGCGATTCAATATCGCAGTCTCGACCGGGAAGGCTGGGCCGGTTAATTGGCTGCTACTCCAGCCCCGTGGCAACTCTTATATTTCTTACCACTTCCGCAGGGACAAGGATCGTTTCTTCCAATTTTTTGTTCCACTCGAACGGGCTGTGATTTTTGCTCTTGCTTCGGTATAGAAGCAGCATTTCCTCCTCCTCCAGTCAAAGTCGAAACCGATTCATCATGTGAAGCCTTTAAGCGACTCGTGTCCACCTTTGGTTGTGATTTGGCTTCAGTTACTTGCTGCGGATTTTGAACTGCAATATTTCCCTTCAGAATAAAAGACAGAATGTCTTTATTAATTTTCTCAACCAATTGTTTGAACAATTCGAACGATTCAAACTTATAGATGATCAATGGATCTTTTTGTTCATAAACTGCACTTTGAACACTGGTTTTTAAATCATCCATTTCGCGCAGATGTTCCGTCCATGATGAATCTATTAAAGCCAAAGTAACGGCTCGTTCAAATGCAGCAACAACTTCCTTCCCTTTGCTGTCGTAGCACTTTTTCAAATTTGCTACCACTTGCATACCTCGTTGTCCATCGGTGAAAGGGATAACAATATCTTGATATACTGCACCTTGTTTTGTGAACACATCTTCGATCACTGGAAAAGAAGATTGTGCTATTAACGCTGCTTTCTCTTTATAGTGATGATAGGCTTTATCATACACTTTATCTATAATAGAAGCAGCATCTATTTTCAGAAATTCTTCTTCCGTAACAGGCGAATCAATACTTAAATATCTAAATAGATCGAGTTTAAAATCTTCGAAATCGCGACTCTCTCGATGCTGATGCACTATACTGTCAGACAAATCCATCAACATGTTGATCAAGTCGAGTGATAAACGTTCGCCTGAAAGTGCGTGCTTTCGTTTCTTGTAAATTACTTCTCGTTGAGAATTCATTACATCATCGTATTCGAGCAATCGCTTACGAATTCCAAAATTATTTTCTTCTACTTTCTTTTGAGCGCGTTCGATGGATTTAGACACCAAAGAATGTTGAATTACCTCCCCCTCTTTCAATCCCATTCGATCCATAAGTTTGGCAATACGTTCGGAGCCGAACAAACGCATGAGGCTATCTTCGAGTGATACATAAAATTGAGAAGATCCGGGATCACCCTGACGACCTGCTCTTCCTCTAAGCTGACGATCCACTCTTCTACTTTCATGTCGTTCGGTTCCTATTATCGCTAATCCTCCTTTTTCTTTTACACCGGGTCCAAGTTTGATGTCGGTCCCACGACCAGCCATGTTGGTGGCTATGGTAACCATACCCGGTTGTCCGGCCTCGGCTACAATGTCCGCTTCTCGTTGGTGCTGTTTTGCATTCAATACATTGTGCTTAATGTTTTGAAGTTTCAATAATTTACCAAGTAACTCAGAAACTTCTACTGAAGTTGTTCCAACAAGCACCGGTCTGCCTTCATCTTTTAAATTGACAATCTCATCAACAACGGCTTTGTATTTCTCACGAACGGTTTTAAAAACTAAATCTTCTCTATCGTCTCGAACGATTGGTCGGTTGGTAGGAATAACTACAACGTCAAGTTTATAAATCTCCCATAACTCACCTGCTTCTGTTTCTGCTGTACCCGTCATACCCGATAACTTATGGTACATTCTAAAATAGTTTTGTAGCGTAATGGTTGCGTAAGTTTGTGTAGCAGCTTCTACTTTTACATTTTCTTTGGCTTCAATGGCTTGATGCAATCCATCGCTATACCTCCTTCCTTCTAAAATACGTCCGGTCTGCTCATCAACTATTTTTACTTTGCCATCCATTACCACATATTCAACATCACGTTCAAATAATGTGTATGCTTTCAAAAGCTGATTGGTGGTATGCAGTCTTTCCGATTTGATTGAAAAGTCGCGTAATAAAATATCTTTCTTTTCTGCTTTCTCTTTATCACTCAATCCTGATTTTTCCAACTCAGCAATTCCGGCACCTACATCGGTCATGATAAAGAACGAAGCATCTTCGCCACTTTGAGTAATAAGGTCAATTCCTTTATCGGTAAGTTCAATACTATTGTTCTTCTCATCAATCACAAAGAAAAGATCCGCATCCAGTTTTCTCATTTCTTTAGCGTGATCCTGTAAATGATAATTCTCTGTTTTTTGTAATAAGGTTTTTACACCGGTCTCACTCAAAAATTTAATCAGCGCTTTGTTCTTCGGCAATCCACGATATGCTTTCAACAAAGGAATACCGGCATCGTCTTCTTTTCCTTCAGCATATTTCTTTTTAGCATCGGCCAATAGCGTATTGATGTAATTTTTTTGTGCACCTACAATTTTCTCTATCCTCGGCTTTAGTGAATGAAATTCTTGTTGTTCTCCCTTGGCCGTTGGACCACTAATGATAAGAGGTGTTCGTGCATCATCAATCAAAACAGAATCAACCTCATCAATGATGGCGAAATGATGAGAGCGCTGAACCAAATCGCTTTGGCTTCTTCCCATATTGTCGCGCAGATAATCAAATCCGAATTCGTTATTGGTGCCATAAGTGATATCGGCTAAATAGGCTCTCTTACGTTCATTGCTATGGGGTTGATGTTTATCGATGCAATCAACTCTCAATCCAAGAAATTCAAATATCGGTCCATTCCACTCGGCATCTCGTCTTGCCAAATAATCATTTACAGTAACTACGTGCACTCCTTTGCCTGCAAGTGCATTTAAGTAAATGGGTAATGTTGCTACTAAAGTTTTTCCTTCACCGGTTGCCATTTCAGCAATTTTCCCTTGATGCAACACAACACCACCGATCAACTGCACATCGTAATGAATCATATTCCATGTTACAGGTGTTCCGGCAACCATCCAAGTATTGTGATAAATAGCATCATCTCCTTCAATTTTGAGTGATGTTTTTTGTGCCGCTATGTCGCGATCAAGTTCGGTAGCTTTTACACGTATGGTTTCATTATTGGTAAAACGCTTTGCCGTTTCTTTAACTACAGCAAAAGCCTCGGGCAGTATTTCGGCCAATACCTGTTCGGTAGTTTCCAATACCTCTTTTGATAGTTGGTCTATTCTTTTATATAATTCTTCCTTTTCTTCAACACCTTCCTCAGTATCTTCTTCGGCCTTTAATTTAAGTTCGCTTAATTCTTTTTCTTGTTCGCTCGTAGCCGATTTAATCTTTTCCTTAAATTCAATTGTTTTACTACGAAGTTGATCGTCATTCAAAACTTCTATATCAGCGCTTGCATTTTTTACCAAAGCAGCAAAGGGACTCAGTTCTTTAATGTCTCTGGCTGCTTTTGTTCCAAACAATCCTTTGATTGTTTTATTTATAAAATCTAACATATTGATTTATTCACAAATAAGGCGACAAAGGTAATAAAAATGGCAGGCATTGCCCTATCTGCCGCAAATGGTAAAACGTGTTCTATATAAGGAGAATTTTATCCGCAATTATACCAGTTTATCGTCTATGGGTTCCCACAATTCAATTTTGTTCCCCTCAAGGTCTAATATCCAAGCAAATTTCCCATATTCATATTCTTCTGTTTCGCCAAGTTGATCAATACCTTGCTTTTTTAATTGAGATAATAATGCATTCAAGTTACTTACTCTAAAATTAATCATTGCTGATGTTGAAGGTTTAGCTTCAGAAACCTCTTTCTTGAATAAGCTAAAAACTGTATGAGCAATTTCTTCGGGTTTTTCTATTTTTCTCCAGCTATATGTGTATCCATACTTTCCAATGTCGATACCGAGGTAAGTCTTGTACCATTCTTTGGCTTTATCTACATCAGTGTATTTTAAAAACACTCCACCTATTCCTGTAATTTTTTCCATTAGATCTAATAAAAGCAAAAAGCCTTGCAAATAAATTACAAGGCTTATAATTGGTCTATTAAATTAAGCCCAAGCGCAAATAATACCGCCCATTAACATAAAGCAAACGATCCAATAGCCTGCATTGATGAAAATGTACTTTGCTCCTTTTCGCTCAAACATTGCATTGGTTGCCATTATGGGTAATACGATAAAAATACCTGCAATAGCTCCATGAAATACTCCATGTTTAAAGGTTCTAAAATTAGAACCGTACTTACTCATGAAATCTGCAAAATATAGGTTCAGTTCCGAACCTTCAGTCATTAAAGATTCATCTGCTATTAAGGTGCTAAAAACTCCCAATTGATGAATCACTATTGAATACATGGCCAATGCAAGCATAACACTTAGAACATAGCTTAGAAGAAAGATCACTGGCATGTTAGCTCCTTTTAATTTCTCTTCTGTAAGACCGCAGACATTCATCCATGCGGTACCAAAAACTTTTGGGTTGTACCAAATAAATCCAAGGACCAATGGTACTAACGCTGCAACAAATGAAATGTAAAAATTCAGTTCCATAATAATTTTGGGTTTTAGGTTATAAATTCAAAGCTATCAATTCTGACTCAAATAAAAAATCCTGCAATTAAAATTGCAGGATTTACAGTCTGTCTGGTGTAGATTAAGATTCTATTGTCCAATACCCTTTTTCTAACATTACCTTATTCATTCTCTCTTCTACTTCTCATCTTCCCAACGAATCTTCCCTTCATCTTCCCTCAAACTTCTCCACCAAGGCAGCCATATCTTTTGTTTTAGGATTCTATATATTTTTAACGTCAATTAGATTTTAAGGTTACGTTTTAAAACTATTAACATAAATTTCTTGTTATATAAGCATTAAAATATATTTTTTACAAATTAACCCTTTAATAATCAATTATTTATGAAATCAACACTTTTCTTAACATTTATTGCCGCTGCTGCATTTTTTATTAGCAGTTGCGGATCGGGAACGGATAATTCAAACAACAATGAGTCTACAGCTGAAACAGGAACGGAAAACACATATTCGCTTGATGCCTCACAAAGTTCGATAGTATGGGACGGCACTATGCTTGGTGTATATACTCACACAGGTACTATTAATGTAAGCAATGGTTTGCTTATGGTCTCCAATGGTCAGTTGAAAGGAGCAGATGTTACAGTTGATATGAACAGTATTACGCCAACAGATGAAAATTACAATCCGGAAGAAGGAAAGACTAAGGATAAGTTAGTAGGGCATTTATCGAGTCCAGATTTTTTTGATGTTGAGAGTAGTCCTACAGCTAACTTTAAAGTTTCGAGCGTGGAAGGAAACACTGCTACAGGAACTTTAACAGTGCGTGGAGTTTCCAATGAAGAAAAGTTGACGGACATCGTTATTAGCGAAAACGAAGGTATTGTTACTGCCACAGGTAAATTGACTTTCGATCGTAAAAAATACAACGTTGCTTGGGATAGCCCTATGAAGGAAATGGTTTTGTCGAATGATATAAACTTAAATATTTCTCTAAGTGGAACTGCCCAATAACAAATAACTAAAACCAACAAAAAAAGCTCCTCTAACGGAGCTTTTTTTATTATAATGAGTATAGAACTTTTTTCAACTCTATAGCTTGTTGTTCACGTGAATATCTTTCCACATAATTTTTATTTCCCTTATTGATGATTTTCCCATTCTCTTTCCATTCTTTGTAAAACATATTCAATCGATTTACAGCTTCTTCAACAGAATGTGCTATGACTCCACATCCACTTTCCGAAACAACTTGATCCATTATGTTATGGTCACCCGGAGCAATAAGAATAGGGGTACCACTTGCCATATAGTCAAATATCTTGGTAGAAATAAATCCTCTATAACCTGCCCAAGCCGGAAAATACAATACACTTGCACTGATGGTTTCGTTTGCTGCTTCCTGCTGTGATACGCGCCTTTCATAAGATAGATACTGTTGCAACTTAAATTGTTTGATCTGTGTTTCTACTTCTACTACAGAATTCAAACCGACAAAACGAAACTGCACTTCGTTTTCCGATTTGTCTTGCACAAACCGTTCAATCATATTTAACATAAAGCCTATGTCTTGTTCAGGATATAAAGAGCCAATCATAGAAACAGTAAACTTCTTAAAATTCTTTTCCTCTGTATGCTGAAAAAACTTTTTATCATAACCATTGTAAATAATACTCATTGGTTTTGATATGATTCTATGAAGTTCTCCTGCAAATTCAGGTACTATTGTAACAAGATGATCAGCATGCTTAAGATATTTCCTTTGATAATGATCATACAATCGATCAAGCACTAAACGATATGGCGATGGCTGATAATCACTTCTCAACTTGCGATTGAAAAACAAATCCCGGTAATCGACAACAATTCCTCCTTTATGATATTGTCGAATTGGTTTAACCAATCGAACCATATTTTGAGGAGGATTGCTGATTAACACTACATCAAATTTTTCCTTTGATAATAGTTCTTTCAAAGGTTTTCTAAAACTCAAATATCCATTCACTTGGACTTGAATATGACCCAATAGTGCCAGGAACCCAAAATATGAAAATCGCATCCAGCGCAAAATCAACAAAGCATTTAAAGAGCTAAAAAAGTGATACATGGGATTCTTTTTGCTTTCAACATATAGGCATCGAACACCATCATGTTCACTTACTTTATCTTCACCTTTGATATCATATATATAGTCATCCCAACTAGCTTCAGAACCGTCCCAATGTCTACTCATTACCGTAATATCAAAATCACTTTTGAGGTAATCCGAAAAGGATTTGATCCTCAATGAACCAACAGCATTACATGGTGGATAATAGTAGCAAACAATTAATAACTTTTTCTTTGTCATACTTTTTTACCAATGGCTTTATGATAAAAACTGAAAATATCTTTAACCCCAATGTATCCTTTAAATTTGCTGTCGGAAACCACAGCTACTTTATCTATATCATATTCCATAATGACTTTCATAGCATCGGCTAAACTGTTATGAATACTCAATGCCGGAACATTGCTTTTTAAATACGGTTTCACATTTGCACTCAATTCTTCATTACTCCATTCGCCTAAGTCTAATTCTTTTAAACTAAGAATTCCAGCGTATTCATTTGAATCATTTATCGCTACCAGATCACTGGCTTGAATAGAGGCTGCAAATTTTCTAACATCTAACATACTACTGCTTTGTTGAACACAAGCCAAACTTCGCATTTCTTCCATTGCATTCTTAACAGAGATGCTATCAATAATATCAAATCGCATGTCATAATAATGTGCCGGACTTTTAAAACGGTTTTGTACCTGATGTCGGTAATATGAAACCTTCTTTGATAAGATAAATGTAAATATGGAAACCAATATCAATGGTGGTAATAGAACATACGATCCTGTCATTTCGCACACCATAATAATACCTGCAATAGGAGCATTAGCTATGCCGGCATAGAAAGCGCCCATACCAACAATAATATAGCTACCAATGTGAACAGAGCCTGGAATAAAATACATAGCGATTGTACCTACAGCAGCTCCTAAAGCACCACCAACAAATAAGGAAGGACCAAATATTCCTCCCAATCCTCCTGATCCTAATGTAATGGAGGTGGTTAAAATTTTGATAAAAGCAATAAGTACAAACGTTCCTGCAATGGATAATACTGTGTTGTTGTTGAACAAGGAGGGTTGGAACCCTTTAAAACAAGCTTCCAAAAATACAATTCCTTGACTGGCGGTTTGATAAAAGAATAATGAAATGATACCCACAGCTAGTCCTCCGAGTGCTGCCTTTAATGAAAGATTGACGGGATATCGCTCGATTCTATTTCGAATGATTCGAAAGGTGCGAATGAAAATAAATCCGAACCAGAAACACAGAACACCCAAAATCAAATAGAAAAATATTTCGTTAAAATGTAAAAACTGTACTGTACCAAACTGCATAAAAGGTTCATTGCCATCAAAAACGGTCATGGTAAGATATGCGGTAACAGAAGCAATAAAACAGGGTATCAAAGCATCGCTTTCAATGTCTTCTTTGTAAACCATTTCGACAGCTGTTAGAGCTCCTCCTAATGGAGATTTAAACACCGCTCCAAGCCCGGCAGCCATTCCTGCTAACAATAAAGTTCTTCTTGCTCGTGCACCAACCTTGATTATGTTGGCAATAAATACTCCAATGGCAGCGCCAATTTGAGCAATAGGGCCTTCCTTGCCTCCACTGCCTCCCGAACCGATAGTAAAAATAGTACCAATGGCATTAAATACTGGCGAACGAGAATCAATCTGTCCTTCTTTTTTATGAAATGCTCTAATGAGATTGTCGGTTCCTGCACCACCATACTTATTAATATATTTTTTACGAATGTAGCCGGCTAATAAACCACCAAAAGCAGGTAGCAACACGATTAATAATGATAGTATTGGAAAATTAAAAACATCATGATAATGATCCAATAGCGTTTTGTTCTCTACCGAACTTTTGTGGTGCAACGATTGAACGAAACCTTCAACTCTAAATAAAATCCTAGTAAATCCAACAGATGCAAACCCTGCCAAAACCCCAACCAATACCGAATATAGGTACACATGATAATGCGATCGTATTGAAATAAGACTCTTTCTGTTCAACAACTGTTTCAATGGAATAATAAAATTCTAGGGTATAAAAATACATAACCCAAACAGTTTTTACTTAAAGTAAACTACCCGATAATCGTTAAAATTAATTAACCTTTAAATGTGCATTACTTTGAAAAATGAAAAGTCAAATTCTTGCCGATTGACTTTATATTAGCTGAATGAATTTCTTGCGTAAAATATTACCACACTTAAAGAATAAATATGTAGCTATAACGCTAACTTTTATTGTATGGATTTCATTCTTCGATACCAATAATCTTATTACTTCCTATCAATATCGAAAGCAACTAAACGAGCTTGAAGAGTATCGTGAATATTATCAAAAAGAAACAAAGAAAAATGTTGAGAGCTTAGCATTGTTGATGGAAAGCAAAGAAAACTTAGAAAAATTTGCCAGGGAAAAGTACTTGATGAAAAAAGACAATGAAGAAATTTTCCTCATCGTAGAATCGAGTCACTCGAAAGAAGATTAATTATCCTTTATATTCTCCGAATATTTCTCTCATAGCATCAGCTATTTCACCTAATGAAGTATAAGACTCGGTTGCTTCTAAAATAGATGGCATTACATTGGATCCTTCCTTTGCTGCTGTTTTAATCTGCTCAATGGCTTTTTTTACTGCAGATTCATCCCGCTGACTTTTAATTCTATTCAACTTCTCAATTTGCTTTGAACGTATGGAGTCATCGATAGTAAACAATTTATCAAAAGGACTCTCATTCGATTCAAAAACATTTACACCAACGATAGGCTTTGATTCATCTTCAATTTTTTGTTGATATAAATAAGACGATTCTGCAATCTGATTTTGTATATATCCTTGCTCAATCGCTTTAACTGCACCACCTATTTCATCAATTCGTTTAATATACTCCCATGCCTTGGTCTCTACATCATTGGTCAATTGTTCAACATAATATGATCCTCCCAAAGGATCAACTGTGGAGGGCACTCCACTTTCATAGGCAATAACTTGCTGTGTTCGGAGAGCCAAAGTTGCGGCTTCTTGGGTAGGAAGAGATAATGCTTCGTCAAAACCATTGGTATGCAAAGATTGTGTACCTCCCAAGACAGCTGACAATGCTTGCAAAGTAACCCGAACAACATTATTATAGGGTTGTTGAGCTGTAAGAGTTGAACCTCCGGTTTGCGTATGAAATCTTAACATCATTGACTTTGGATCTTTGGCGCCAAGGTCTTTGGTTATTTTTGCCCACATTCTTCTTGCAGCTCTGAACTTGGCTACTTCTTCGAACAAATTATTATGGGCATTAAAGAAGAAGGAAATTCTTTTAGCAAAAACATCTATATCTAATCCAGCTTTTATGGCCGCCTCTAAATAGGCCTTGCCATTGGCCAGCGTAAATGCCAACTCTTGAACGGCAGTACTTCCCGCTTCGCGGATATGATATCCAGAAACTGAAATGGTATTCCATTTTGGTAATTCCTTACTGCAGTAATCAAAAATGTCTGTAATAATGCGCATAGAAGGTTGAGGTGGATAAATATAAGTGCCTCTTGCTGCATATTCTTTTAAAATGTCATTTTGTATAGTGCCTCTAATTCTTGAAAGATTAGCGCCTTGTTTTTTAGCCAATGCAATGTAGTATGCCAATAAAATACAGGCTGTACTGTTAATGGTCATACTCGTTGAAATTTTCTCTAACTCAATTCCTTTAAACAATATTTCAATGTCGGCTAAGGAGTCGATGGCTACGCCAGACTTTCCCACTTCTCCTTCTGAAAAATCGTGATCAGAATCATACCCAATCTGGGTGGGTAAATCGAACGCTACAGATAAACCGGTCGTACCATTTTTCAATAAATAATGATATCGTTCATTGCTTTCTTCAGCGGTACTAAAACCCGCATATTGGCGCATGGTCCAAAGTTTTGTACGATACATATCGCTTTGCACTCCTCTGGTAAATGGGTATTCGCCAGGCAATTCATTCTTAATTTCTGCAGATGTGTAAACCCGATTCACTTCAATACCAGAGTCGGTTTTAAAACTTTCGGTTTCTTCCTTTTTATTCATCATCGGTTTTAATACAGTTGTCTGGCTTCTTCCTTAATAAAATCAATGCTCATTTGCACACCCTGACTTTCCATCTTAATTATAGTATCAAAAATTTTCTTGCTCAACTCTATGGAAGGTGCGTTTGGGTCGAGCTCATTCATTGAAGTGTTGATCAATTTTATGACACCCTCTCTTGCAGCTCTCACTGAAGCCCATGCCGGGATACTCATGTATATTTGTTGTGTAACGTTGTGTTCGTATTCGGTTCTAATATTCTGTAACAATATGCTTTGAAATTCACCTGCACTCAATCCTGGAGAACTTGATCGTATCAATAAATTATTGGGTGATATCCTTTCCAGAAATAAAATCATCCTTTCATAAGCTTGCAATCGAAGCGCAAGAACATCTCTTCGATTCTTGATTTTCAATTCCATTAATCTGGTTTGAGAATCACGATCAAACATTTTTTTGACCATTAAATAAAATCCCCCAGCTAAGACCAATAAAGGGGCTATAAAGAAAAGGACATTAGTCCAATCATTTAGTTTCTCCATACTTGAATCGTTTTCGGTTACTAATATCAGAAATATAAACAGACTCTAATATAAAATAGAATTACTTATATTTATTTTCAATAAACTATTAACTTGATTCGTTGTTAAAAATTGTAGTTCAATCCATCACACCATAATTAAATGATGAAACAAAAATCACTTATCCGGCTTACTTTGCTTTTCGTATCAATAATTTTTATTGCTACCGCTTGTAAAAAAGACAAACAAGAAATCACTGCCGAAGACAGCACTCTTTTTAGCAACTCTACTTCTGGCACTTATACTTTTTATAATAATATTGATACCATATACGACCCTGCTGGAGGAAGCCCTCACGGAAATTTTAAACTAAAATTTAATTCTGTAGCCAATGCTGCCCTCGATTCAACTGGAAAACTGCCTGTAGGAAGCAGTTTTCCTAACAATTCTGTTATTGTAAAAGATGTTTATTCCTCATCTGGAAATCTGAATTTAGTAGTCGTGATGCAAAAAGCTTCCGGAAACAGCAATGCAGGGGCCAATTGGCTTTGGGGAGAGTATAAACCCAATGGTGAAGTTGTTTACAGTGTACGGGAAAAAGGAGCCTCTTGCACAGGTTGTCATGGTGTTAGCGGTAACCGTGATTATACACTATCTTTTGATCTACATTAGACTGTTAAAACATCCTTCACATAATCCCAAGAACTTGAGCTAATTTCTTAGATTTGCGAACATAAATACTTGAAATGTTAGCGGACAGACTACAAGAATTAGAAGAATCGCAGACAATTGCCATGGCCAAAAAAAGCCGTGAATTAAAAGCTCAGGGAATAGATGTGATTAACCTAAGTTTGGGCGAACCCGATTTTGACACTCCAGAAAATATAAGAGAGGCAGCAAAACAAGCTATTGATCAAGGCTTTACGCATTATACTCCTATTGCCGGGTATGATGAACTGAGATCGGCCATTTGCAGAAAATTCAAGAATGAAAACAATCTAAACTATGCGATTGAAAATATAGTGGTCTCTACCGGAGCAAAACAATCCATTGCCAATGTTGTACTCAGTTTGGTAAATCCGGGTGATGAAGTTATTGTTCCCACACCCTATTGGGTAAGCTATAGTCAAATTATAAAATTGGCTAAAGGGATTCCGGTTTATTTAAACACAAGTATTGAAAATGATTTTAAATTTTCTTCGGATGATTTACGAAAAGTAATCAGCCCCAAAACTAAGCTGCTCATCTATTCAAGTCCATGCAATCCAACCGGCTCAATTTTCACTCTCGATGAACTTAAGTCAATTGCAGAAGTGGTAAAACAATATCAACAATTATATGTCATCAGTGATGAGATTTATGAGCATATCCGATTTACCGATCATCATTATAGCATAGCTTCTTTTGAAGAAATAAAAGATAGAGTAATTGTTGTCAATGGCGTTTCAAAAGGCTACGCAATGACGGGATGGCGCATAGGGTATATTGCAGCATCAAAAGAAATCGCAAGCGCTTGCGATAAAATACAAGGACAATTTACTTCAGGAACTTGTAGCATTGCACAAAAAGCTGCTATTGAAGCAGTGAGCACGCAGTGGGATAAGTATAGGTACATGAAAGATACTTTTCTCAAACGAAGAAACATAACATTGGAAAAAATGAATGCTATAAAAGGCTTAAAGGTTAATGACCCAAAAGGAGCCTTTTATGTTTTTCCAAATGTTGAATCTTTTTACGGCAAGCAATACCTTCAATATAAAATTGAAAACAGTACAGATTTATGTTCCTATTTATTGGATGAAGCTAAAATATCATTGGTACCCGGCATTGCATTTGGAAACGATCAATGCATCCGTCTCAGTTATGCCATAGCTGAAGATCAATTGATAGAAGCATTGAATAGGATGAGCGCTGCATTATCAAAACTAAATGTATGAATTCAGCCTCCTACATAAACGATTTGTTTGATTCTTTCAACCGTAAACGAATATTGATTATCGGTGATGTCATGATCGATGCATACTATTGGGGAAAAGTAGATCGAATATCTCCTGAAGCTCCTGTACCAATCGTTCAGGTAGAAAAAAAGGAAAAACGTCCGGGAGGAGCTGCCAATGTAGCTTTGAATATTCATGCTCTCGGAGCCGAAGCCATACTTTGTACTGCTATCGGTGATGATAAAGAAGGAGAAATATTTAAACAATTACTGAAAGTACAAGGTATTCGTTCCGATTATTGCAAGTCATTCAAGAACAAAACCACCACCGTAAAAACAAGAGTGATTGGAAACAAACATCAGTTACTAAGAGTTGATGAGGAGGATGCTTCCGACCTATCAAAAGAGAATGAAGTGGAATTTGTTCAATTAATAAAGGAGTGCATTAATAATGAATCTATAGATGGCATTGTATTGGAAGATTATAATAAAGGCAACTTAACGAAGTTTGTAATTGAACAGATCATTCAATTAGCCAATCAGAAAAAAATTCCTACTGCTGTTGATCCGAAGAAATATAATTTCAATGCATATCGAAATGTAACATTGTTTAAACCCAATTTTCATGAACTGAAAACGGGGCTGAATAAAGAGCTCAGTATTGAAAATGCTAACGAAATGGAAAAAGCTATTCAGAAATTCAGAAATGAGATGAATATTCAAACGCTTCTATTAACCTTATCGGAACACGGTATATTTTATCAAAACAATGCCGAACAAAAAATAATACCGGCTCATATTCGTACTATATCTGATGTTTCGGGAGCAGGGGATACAGTAATTGGAGTTGCTGCATTGTGTCTTGCTTGTCAAACAAGTGACTACTTGATGGCTGCTCTATCAAACCTGGCTGGAGGGTTGGTGTGCGAACAAATTGGAGTCGTACCTATTGATAAAAATCAATTGCTCGATGAAGCAATAAAATTGAAGATCTACAACCCCACTTTAGCGGTTTAAAAAATTTATTGCTCCCCATATTCTTTGGGATTTGGAAAATATAAAACCATATCAAAGCACACGCTCCAAGAAGGAGGAAGTCAGAGAAATGTTTGACAATATTTCTCCCAAGTACGACTTTTTAAACCATCTTCTTTCGGCAGGTATTGATTCAAGGTGGCGAAAAAGAGTGGTGAAAGAGATTCAACACGAAAAACCAAAAGTAATTTTAGATGCAGCTACCGGAACAGGCGATTTGGCTTTCGCTTTATTGAAATTACAGCCCCTAAGAATCGAAGCTATTGATATCAGTGAAGGAATGCTGAAACAAGGAATAACAAAGAAAAAAAAACAAGATCAGGACGATATCATTTCCTTTTCAATTGCCGATTGTGAAAATTTACCTTACAGCGTAGAAGAATTTGATGCCATTACCATTGCTTTTGGAGTTCGAAATTTTCAACACCTTGAAAAAGGAATCAAAGAGTTTTCACGCGTCTTAAAAAATAATGGAACTTTGGCCGTATTGGAATTTTCCAAACCTAAAAACAAAGTGTTTAATTTCTTCTATCAGAAATACAATAAATATATATTACCCATCGTAGGTAAAATGGTTTCAAAAGATAAAAGGGCCTACACCTACTTACCCGAATCGGTAGAAGCATTCCCGAGTGGTAAAGCATTTGAAAACATTATTACCCGCAATGGATTTTCAAGTGTTAAAACCATTCCCTTGTCATTTGGAATAGCCAACTTATATTTGTGCAGGAAATGAAAAAAGTAATCACATTCTTTTTATTGCTGTTTAGCCTTCTAGTAATCTATAAGCAAACGAATGCTCAGATTAATGCAGTAGAAAATTTACCTAAATACGATAAGCAAAGAATTCATTTTGGTTTTCTATTGGGCATTAACAACACCGATTTTAAAATTGATCGAAGTGGCGATTTTCTAAAAAACGATTCACTGTATGTGATCGAGTCGGTGGATCAATCCGGATTTAATTTAGGTATAGTAACCGATTATCGATTGAGCGATCATTTTAATCTACGCTTTATTCCCGGTTTGTCTTTTGCTCAACGTAAAATGAATTATGATGTTTACCACTTAGGTATTAATCAAGGAACCGAAGAGCGAATTGTTGAATCTACTTTCTTACAGTTTCCCGTTGATTTGAAATTCAAATCCAATCGAATAGGAAATTATAGACTTTATGTTTTGGCTGGTGTTCAATACAATATTGATATGGTTTCGCAAGCTAAAGTTGAGAACGAAGAAAAAAAGTTCATCAAACTTAAGAAAAACGACTACGGATATAATATCGGAGCCGGTGCCGATTTTTATATGGCCATGTTTAAATTTGCAATTGAACTTAAAATGTATCAAGGACTCAACAATCTTTTGGTCAAAGATGAAACCGCCTACACCCGAACGCTTGATGGCTTGAAGTCGAAAATATTTCTCGTTTCATTCACATTCGAATAAGATGTTCTGCGAACTCTTGGTTTTGCCTGAAGAGGCATCTTCCGAGCAATTAATATTATTTAAATGCTTACAAAAATTAAAACTCAGTAAAGAAGAAATTGCCGGTTTTAAAATAGTTAGACGCTCAATTGATGCTCGATCCAAAAATGTAAAAATTCAATTGCGTATTCGCATATACTTAAAAGGCGAAACACTTGATGCCCCCTATTCTCCGAGAGAATTTAGAAATGTATCAAGCGCTAAAGAAGTGATCGTGGCCGGTTGTGGCCCTGCAGGAATTTTTGCGGCATTGCAACTAATCGAAAGCGGATATAAGCCCATCATTATTGAGCGAGGAAAAAATGTTAGAGACCGAAGGAGAGATCTTGCTCAGTTGATAAAAAAACAATTGGTGAATGAACATTCGAATTACTGTTTTGGAGAAGGAGGGGCGGGAACATACAGCGATGGTAAACTTTATACCCGATCTACAAAAAGAGGAAATGTTAAACGAATTTTGGAAACATTTGTCTGTTATGGAGCTGATGAGAATATCTTAATCGATGCACATCCGCATATCGGAACCAATCGTTTGCCAGCCATTATTTCTAACCTAACCGAACAAATTATAGCCTGTGGCGGTGAAGTGCATTTTAATACTCAACTCAGCTCAATCGAATACAATGGCGATGGAGTTCAAAGTATTAAAATAAGATCTACCGAAACGAATCATGAAAGCACTTTGCCTTGCAGAGCATTGATTTTAGCCACCGGTCATTCAGCCAGAGATATTTTTCACCTTCTTCATACTGCTCAAATTTCCATTGAGTCGAAACCAATTGCGATTGGATTGCGCATAGAACATGCACAATCTTTAATCGACCGAATACAATATCATTGCCAAAGCAGAGGAGAATTTCTTCCCCCGGCATCATATCAATTGGTTTATCAAAGCGAAGGCGATAAAGGTGTATATTCTTTTTGTATGTGCCCCGGAGGCATCATTGCTCCTGCTATGACCCATTCGAATGAAATTGTAGTCAATGGATGGTCACCTTCAAAACGGAATAATCCTTTTGCAAATTCAGGAATGGTAGTAAGTATAGATGAAGCAACCTATCGAAAAAATCATACGGGCGACTTAGCGGCATTGTTGTATCAACAACAAATTGAAAAGGCGGCTTATGATGCGGTTCAAAATGGGATACAAGCACCGGCACAAAGAATGGAGGACTTTATTCAAGGAAATAATTCTCGTGACATCCCTGCAAACTCATATTTACCCGGCACTAAAAGTGCCAACTTCAAAGAACTACTTCCGTCAGAAATATATGCTCCATTAAAAAGTGCTTTAATTCATTTTGGGAAGAAGATGAAAGGGTATAGAACCAATGATGCTGTTTTAGTAGGCGTAGAATCCCGTACTTCTTCCCCCATACGCATTCCACGAAACAAGGACACTGGTATGCACCCGCAAGTAAATGGACTCTTCCCTTGTGGCGAAGGAGCTAGTTATGCAGGAGGTATCGTATCGGCAGCAATGGATGGTGAAAATATTGCTATCAATGTGGCTAACTACTTTGAAGGATAAAGTAAATCATCCGGTTGAATATATTTCTGTGTTGGATGATGAAATAAAAGATGCGTTAATCCATTGGTTAACCATGTAATCTCCGCATTTACATTTCGAATATAAACACCGGCTTGTGCCAAAGCTTGTGCGGATATCGGTATATAAGGTGCCTTACATTCAACTACGAGCCAGGCTACCTCTTGATGATAAACAATGATATCGGCTCTTTTTATTGCATTATTCTGAAGCGTCATTTCTTTTTCAACTGCAATGATACTTATTGGG
>Ga0116143_10000234_pt1 | contig 76399 bp, 78 predicted proteins | sample AD_UKC034_MetaG_FD_89745 | JGI IMG/M metagenome (GOLD analysis project Ga0116143, IMG submission 89745) | Active sludge microbial communities of municipal wastewater-treating anaerobic digesters from USA - AD_UKC034_MetaG | ecosystem: Engineered > Bioreactor > Anaerobic > Digestate | place: USA... | reverse complement strand
GTCCTCCCAAGTCGATCATCGGGGTAGGTCTGGTTGGGACTGCGCCACGACTTACGGGGTCGAGGGGCTTGTGTCGCCCCGACTTTAATTGTAGCGGTGGCTTGGTAGCAGGTTCATCCCTGCACGAGAACATGGTCACTTTGGTGGGACTTCGCCACGACTACCGAGGTCAAGAGGCTCATGTCGCTTGATTTTTTACAGCAGAGGGATCTTCTATGACTACCGAGAGAAGAAGGTCGAAGAGAGTAAATGCGCCGTTTTTCGTCAAGCTCGGCTCAGCAGCCGGCGGTGACCAGAAAAACTGGGAACAATCATCGGCAAAGAACGTCAGCGAGAACGGCCTGGCAGTTACCACGGCTCACAGCTATGAGATCGACGTCTGTCTGTCGCTCTCAATGCGGATCCCGACCCAGCCGACGATGGACTGGATGGAAACAACTGGAAAAGTGGTCGATTGCACAAAGATCATGGAAAAGGCCTATATCACGCGGCTTGAGTTCGTAAATCCGGGCCCGGAGGTCAAAGAAGCGCTCAGGAAATATGTAGAGTGGATCTCAAAACGATAACCTATGGCCGCAAAGCCCGAGCGTCTTGATGACCGGAGAGGATCAGTCAGGGTCCGCAAAGATTTCTCGGTCCAGTATAAGAAGGGGCTGTATATTTCGCGTCTGCGATGGCTCAATACCGCGATCAGGGATATCAGCGAGACCGGCCTGTGCATCAAGACCTGCACAGACTTGAAAAAATCCGATCACCTGCGGCTGCGGATACGGCTTCCGATCGAGCGTTCATGGCTGGGAATAACCGGCAGGGTGGTCAAATGCGAACCGGCGGGCAAGAACCATTGGACGCATGTAAGATTATCCGGGCTTGACGCACGTCAAAAAAAGCACATACGCTCATACATCGCCTGGGTGCTTGTCAAAGAAGGAGGAACTCTATGACGTATCAAGGAATCGAACGGCGTAAATCCGACAGGATCAAAGCAAATTTCATCGTATCATACCGGGTCCTGGACGAGATCGACAACATGGACATCACGCAAACCAAGAACCTCGGCCTCGGGGGCATGCTCTTGACGACGAGCCGGATGTTCGACGTCGGAACGAACCTTGCGATCGAGATACGCCTGCCGTTCGAACGCAGCCCCATCATGCTGATCGGCAAGGTCATCGAATCGGTCGAGATCACCAGGGACCTTATTTACGATACCCGGCTCGAATTCATGGCGGTCGATGAGAACCACCGGTCGATCATATCAAAAACGGTGACATATTATACAGGCAAGGCAAAATAATGAAAAAGATCAACGTAGGGCTGATCGGGTTCGGCAATGTCGGCTGCGGGGTCGTCAAGATCCTCAGGGACCGCAGACGGCTTCTTGCCGAGAAGATCGGTTCCGAGATCATCGTCAGGAAGATCTGCGATAAGGACATTTCCGCCAAACGCTCCGTTTCCGTGCCGCGCGACATGCTTACCTCGAACGTCTCCGATATCGTCAATGACCCCCAGATCGACATCGTGGTAGAGCTCATGGGCGGGATAAACCCCGCGAAAGAGTTCATATCGCTCGCGCTGAAAAAAGGCAAGAACATCGTCACCGCGAACAAAGCCCTTCTGGCGCATCACGGCAGGGAATTATTCGCTCTGGCGAAAGACTGCGCAAAATGTATTTATTTCGAGGCGGCGGTCGGCGCCGGGATCCCGATCATAAAATCAGTCAGGGAAGGCCTTGTTGCAAACCGGTTTTCGAGCGTCCTGGGCATCGTCAACGGTACGTCGAACTTCATTTTATCCTCCATGTCCGGCAATAATTGCTCGTTCGCCGAAGCGCTCAAGGACGCGCAAAGGAAAGGGTTTGCCGAAAAAGACCCGACCCTCGACATCGAAGGCATGGATTCGGCGCATAAACTGGTCCTTCTGGCATACCTGTGCTTCGGCCGCATGGTGAGCATGGACGAGATATTCATCGAAGGGATATCGCACATTTCGCTCTCGGACATCAACTATGCCAAAGAGCTCGGATTCGAGATCAAACTGCTGGCCATCGCGAAAAAAGACGAGGATGAGCTTGAAGTGCGGGTGCATCCGACCCTCATCCCGCAGGAGCATCTGCTCGCATCCGTCGACGGCGTCAATAACGCCATTGCGGTCGGTTCGGACCTGGCCGGAGACCTGTTGTTCTACGGACCGGGCGCAGGACAATCGTCCGCGGCATCGGGGGTCGTATCGGACCTGGTCGACCTGACCCAGGGCATCAAAGCAGGGCTCTTCAGGCCTGTCCTGAACGTCGCTGCAGACGGATCGATACACCGATTATCGAAGATCGATGAGATCGATTCCAGGTATTACATCCGCTTTATGGCGCTCGATAAGCCCGGGGTTCTCGCCAGGATCGCGGGAATACTCGCAAAATCGAACATCAGCATAGCCTCGGTCAGCCAGAAGGCGCACCGCAGGGCCAAGGCCGTGCCGATCGTCATGGTCATCCATGAAGCGAAGGAACGAAATCTCAGGGAAGCGCTCCGTATCATCGACAAGATGAACATCATACATGAAAAATCCGTCGCCATACGGATAGAAGACGTCTGATGATATATACCGGGCTCATCAACAAATACCGCCGGTATCTGCCGGTCAGCGATACAACGCCGGTCGTCACGCTCAATGAAGGCAATACGCCCCTCATCTATGCGCCTTTCTTAAGCGCGAGCCTCGGCCCGGGATTCGAGGTCTATCTCAAATACGAGGGCGCCAACCCCACCGGGTCTTTCAAGGACCGCGGCATGACCATGGCAATATCCAAGGCATGCGAAGAAGGGGTAAAAGCGGTTATCTGCGCTTCGACCGGGAATACCTCTGCGTCAGCCGCCGCATACGCCGCAAAAGCGGGCATACGATGTATCGTGCTCATCCCCAACGGCCATATCGCGCTCGGCAAGCTCAGCCAGGCTCTGATTCACGGGGCGACCGTTCTGCAGATCGACGGGAATTTTGACGATGCCCTGACCCTGGTCAAAGAGATCACGCAAAAATATCCCATTAAGATGGTCAACTCCATCAATCCGTTCAGGATCGAAGGCCAGAAAACCGCCTCGTTCGAGGTGATCGAAGCCCTCGAAGACGCGCCTGATTTCCAGGTAATGCCTGTCGGCAACGCCGGCAATATCACCGCCTACTGGAAAGGCTATAAAGAATACCGCGATATCGGCAAAGCAAAAAAGCTGCCTGTCATGCTCGGTTTCCAGGCAGAAGGGGCGGCGCCCATCGTCAGGGGATTTCCGATCGAATGCCCGGAAACGATCGCCACCGCTATCCGCATCGGCAATCCTGCCAGCTGGAAACAGGCGGTCGCGGCGCGCGATGAATCAAAAGGACAGATCGATTTTGTTTCCGACGACCAGATCCTCGACGCATATAAACTGCTGGCCCTGAAAGAAGGCGTGTTCGCCGAACCGGCGTCATGCGCGTCGATCGCCGGACTGCAGAAACTCTCACACAGCGGATATTTCAAGAAACAGGCCGTTGCGGCAGACGCTGTGAAGATCGTGTGTATCCTGACCGGCCACGGCCTCAAAGACCCTGACCGCGCGATCAGATCCATCAAGCCGCCCAAGACCGTAAAGCCCGACATGAAGGCGATACTGGCTGAGATCGGATTATAGATCATGTCTTTGAAAGGTAAACGCATATTGATCACCGCCGGCCCGACATGGGTCAGCCTCGACCCGGTTCGGGTCATCAGCAATACCGCAAGCGGCGAAACGGGCAGACGCCTGGCATATGCGTGCGCACAGGCAGGGGCGCAGGTAACCCTGCTGCTGGGGCCGGGCGAAGCGCCGGCTCCGGACAAAAGAATATGCGTCAGGCGTTTCAGGTTTTTCGACGAACTGGACCGATCGTTACGCGCCGAATTGCGAAAGAAATACGACGCGGTCGTCCACTCGGCAGCGGTATCGGACTACCGACCGCAGCGCGTATCTCGCGCAAAGATATCATCACGCATGAAACGCTGGTCGTGCACGTTCGTCCCGACGCCGAAGCTGATCGAGCGGATACGCACGGCAGCGCCCGACTCACTGGCGATCGGATTCAAATTCGAGCCTGAGGCGGCATATCCGGCGTTGATCTCAAGCGCCGCCCGCCTCATGAGGACCTGCAGGCTCGACGGCGTCGTCGCCAATACCGTTGCCGGCGGCAGGTATAAGGCGTATATCGTTACGCCGCTCGCGGCCCCGAGACCGTGTTCTTCGAAGGCCGAACTCGTAAAAGAATTAGCACGGATGGTGTCCCGATGAAATATATCGTCCTCGTCCCGGACGGCATGGCAGATTACCCCGTCGATGAACTTGACGGCAGGACCCCGCTTGAAGCGGCGCGCACGCCGAACATGGATTTTATCGCCCGCCACGGCATCCTTGGCCAGACACGCACGATCCCCGAAGGCATGACGCCTGCGTCCGATGTCGCGAACATGTCCATTCTGGGCTGCGACCCCAAAAAATATTATTCGGGCAGGGGGCCGCTTGAAGCGGCCAATATGGGCATCGAACTCGGCCCCGATGACGTCGCGTTCCGCTGCAATCTCGTCACCGTTTCTGAAAACAAAATGAAGGATTACAGCGCCGGCCACATCAGCTCGAATGAAGCGGCGATCCTCATCAAAGCGATCGACAAACAGCTCGGCAGCGACTCATTCAGGTTCTATCCGGGCATCAGCTACCGGCACATCATGCTTGCCAGACAGGGAGCGCTCGAGGGGCTCGAAAGCATCGCGTGTAAAGCGCCTCACGATATACTCGGCCAGGATATCGCCAAATATCTGCCCAGGGGCAAAAACGACCATGTTTTAATAGGGCTCATGGATGCATCCCGCACGGTGCTCGAGAAACAGGAGATCAACCACGTGCGTATCGACCTGAACGAGAACCCGGCGAACATGATATGGCTCTGGGGGCAGGGGAAAAAGCCTGCCATACCCAAATTCAAAGATTCGTACGGGCTCACCGGCAGCGTCATCTCCGCAGTCGACCTGATCAAAGGCCTTGGATTGCTTCTCGGCCTCGATGTCATCGATGTTCCCGGAGCGACAGGCTACTACGACACGAACTACGAAGGCAAAGCTCATGCTGCCATCAATTCGCTGGAACGCCATGATTTTGTTTTTGTCCATGTCGAAGCGCCCGATGAAGCCGGCCATAACGGAGACCTGAGGGAGAAGATCACCGCGATCGAGCGTTTCGACCAGATCATCGTGGGAAAGGTCCTCGAAGCGTTCAAAGGCCACGAAAATTACCGGATCCTCGTCATGCCGGACCACGCGACGCCGGTCAAGGTCAGGACGCACACCGCCGATACGATCCTGTTCGGCATGTTCGGCAAAGGCATCGTCGGAAAAGGATTCCAGGGCTATTCCGAAAAAGAAGCGCGCAGCTCCGGCCTGTTTTTTCCCGACGGGTACAAGATCCTGGATTATTTTATCAAGGAGGCGCAATAATGAATGCGTTCATGATGCCCTATGGCCTGATGATCATTCTGATAATCTTTCCGCTGGTGATCGTGTATGCATTATGCCTTGCGAAAAAATCCTGTCCCGAAACCCGCCGCCGGTGGGGCCGGATCAAGGTGCCCTCCGACAAACGCATGACGTGCCGTATCATCGAGCCTGACGCCCTTGCGTCGAACCTCGATTACCTTATCGACGACATTAACATGTCGGGGATCGCTTTTTTCAGCTCAAAGACAATGCCCAAAAAGACCGTGCGCCTGCTTATACGTTTCCCGTTCGCCGATTACGGCGAGGCGGCGAGCGTCATGGGCAGGATCGCGTATTCGCGCGAGATATCGAAGGACAAGTTCAGGATCGGGATCGAATATCAGCGGGAACGTTGACCCGCCCCTCTTAACCGGAGTTGCCACCAATGTCTAAGTTGATCGTCCAGAAGTTCGGCGGTTCGTCCGTCGCGAACGTCGAGCGCATCCAGGCTGTTGCGCGCCGCGTCGTCAGCTATAAGAAAAAAGGGTTCGACCTCGTCGTCGTCGTATCCGCGCTCGGTGATACAACGGACGAGCTCATCGAGCTCGCGGGAAAGATCACCAGCGACCCCTCGGAACGCGAAATGGATATGCTCCTGTCGACGGGAGAACAGATATCGGTCGCGCTTCTGGCCATGGCCGTTCACAAACTGGGCAAGGAAGCCATCTCCTTTACCGGGGGACAGGTCGGCATTATCACCGACGGGAACTACACCAAAGCGCGCATTACCCGGATCAACGCGAACAATATCAAAGAACAGCTCAAAGCCGGCAGGATCGTCATCGTCGCCGGATTCCAGGGTATCAGCATGAACCAGGACATCACGACGCTCGGAAGGGGAGGGTCGGACCTTACCGCGGTCGCGCTTGCGACGACGCTCGGTGCGGACGAATGCGAAATATATACGGATGTGGCCGGGATATATACGACCGACCCGCGCATCGAGCCGAAGGCAAAAATGATCAAAGCGATCACGTTCGACGAAATGCTCGAGATGGCATCGCTCGGCGCGCAGGTCATGCAGCCCCGGTCCATCGAAGTGGCAAAAAAGTTCAACATGCCTTTGCATGTCCGCTCATCGTTTTCGGAGAATTCAGGCACTGTGATACTCAAGGAGGTCACCAGAATGGAAGATGCGCTCATCACCGGCATCACCCTCAACAAAAGCGAAGCCAAAATAACCGTCTGCGACGTGCCGGACCGGCCGGGCGGAGCGGCTCAATTGTTCAAACAACTTTCGATCGGAGGGGTAAGCGTCGACATGATCGTCCAGAACGTCAGCCATACGCGCACAACCGACATCTCCTTCACGGTCTCCAAGGCGAACGCGCATAAAGCCATTAAAGTGACAAAGCGCGCCGCGGCCCGGATAGGCGCCGGGGACATTATCCTGGACGAGAACATCGCCCGCGTCGGGGTCGTGGGGATCGGCATGAAATCTCATCCGGGCGTCGCCGCGAAGATGTTCGACACGCTCGCGCGCAACAAGATCAATATCGAGATGATCTCGACCTCCGATATCAGCATCTCATGCATCATCCAGAAGAAGTTCGCCGAAAAAGCGGTCAGGTCGCTCCATAAGAATTTCGGGCTCGGATAATAACAGCGAGGGCATCGTATGAAGACGGTTACGATCTACGATACGACGTTGCGGGACGGAAGCCAGGGAGAAGGCATCGCGTATTCGATCCAGGACAAGATCCGTATCGCGCAAAAACTCGACGATTTCGGCATCCCCTATATCGAAGGCGGCTGGCCTTCCAATCCCAAGGACGCGCAGTTCTTCGCGCGAATGTCGAGGATCCGGATGAAAAAAGGCGTGCTTGCCGCATTCGGCTCGACGCGGCGCGCCGGGATACCTGCGGCCAAAGACAGGAACCTGCAGGAACTGCTGGCGTCAAAAGCGCGCGTCGTCACCATTTTCGGCAAAACGTCGCTCGTGCATGTCAAAGAAGTGCTCAAGACCACGCCGCAGGAAAACCTGAAGATGATCGAGGATTCCGTGCGTTTCCTCGCCGAAAACGGCGTCGAGGTCTTTTACGACGCCGAGCATTTCTTCGACGGATACAGCCACGACCCGTCGTACGCGCTCCAGACGCTGCTCGCCGCGCAGCACGCGGGGGCCCGATACATCATCCTGTGCGACACAAACGGCGGCGCATTGCCCGGCGACGTCATGCGGCTGATCCGCCTGATCAAGCCGAAACTGAAAAACCCGGTCGGCATCCACTGCCATAACGACGCGGGCCTGGGCATAGCGAATTCGATCGCCGCGGTCGAAGCAGGCGCGGAAATGGTCCAGGGCACCGTCAACGGCTACGGCGAGCGGTGCGGCAACGCCGACCTCATCCCGATCATCGCGAATCTGAAGATCAAAATGCGCGTCGATTGCGTATCCGACGAATCGTTAAAACGACTGACGGAGCTTTCGTATTTCGTCAGCGAAGTAAGCAACATGCGCCATATGCCGAATCAACCCTACACGGGCGATTCCGCCTTCGCCCATAAGGGCGGAGTGCACATTAACGCGGTCATGAAAAAAACCAGTTCCTACGAGCACATCGATCCGGAGCGCGTGGGCAACCGCCGCAGGATACTGGTCTCGGAGCTCGGCGGCAAAAGCGGCATCATGACCATGGCCAGATCCATGGACCTTGACCTGTCCAAGAACGATCCCAAGACGCAAAAAGCCCACGAGCTTCTTCAAAAAATGGAGACCAAAGGGTATCATTTCGAGGCCGCGGAGGCCTCGTTCGAGCTCGTGCTGAAAAAAGCGCTCAGCAGTGTAAGCGAATATTTCAAGCTCGAAAGCTTCAGGGTCGTCGTCAATAAGGACCGCAATAAAAAAGTCTCCACCGAAGCGATCATCAAGATCAGGATCAATGGGCAGCTCGAGCATACCGCCGCCGACGGCGACGGCCCGGTCAATGCGCTCGACAGCGCGCTCAGGAAAGCGCTGTCCCATTATTATCCGCAGCTTGAAAAGATGCAGCTTTCCGATTTCAAGGTGCGCGTTCTGGACGAGAAAGCGGGCACCGCATCGCGCGTGCGCGTCCTCATCCAGTCGCAGGACGAGCATGACACCTGGAGCACCATGGGCGTGTCCGAGAACATCATCGAGGCGTCATGGCAGGCGCTGATCGACAGCTTCGAATACAAGCTTATGAAGGACAAAATACGGTAATGCATACGTACGAGGACATCTTCCGGGGATTCAACGCACATAAAATCAGCTATATCGTCATCGGCGGCCTCGCGGTCAATTTTCACGGAATACCGCGCATGACCTATGACATCGACATCCTGATCGATTTTTCAAAACAGAACATAGCCAGATTCGAAAAACTGATGCGCGAATGGGGTTTTCAGCCCAAAATGCCCGTCAAGATCATCGACATCGCCGATGAAAATAAACGGGCGCAGTGGATCGCCCGGAAGCATATGAAAGCGTTCAATCTGGTGAATCCGGCCTGGACGCTGTCCGAATTGGACGTGCTGATCGACAGCCCGATCTCATTCGATAAAGCAAAACGCGGCTCCCGGATGATCACGATGAAAGGGATTGCCATACCGGTTTTAGGGGTCAAGGACCTCATTGCCTTAAAACGCGTATCAGGCAGGCTGCAGGACCAGGACGACATAGAAAATCTGCGCAAGGTGCGTTATGAAAAGTAAGCCCTGCGGTTTCCGTTACCACATCACGGACGAGGCATTGAAAGAATACGGGAAAAAACCGATGAGGCTGCGGCTTGCGTGGCTCTATCAAGGGAATATCCTGAGAAAAGCCCTCCCCAAACGCATCGTCAAACTTCAGGACAAATTCCGAGAAGGAATAATCTAACGTATGATCGAATTACCCAGCCGTTACAATCCCCAGGAGACCGAGGACAAGTGGTATAAGGAATGGGAGGAGAAGAGGCTTTTTGCCGCCCGTCCCGATAAAGACAAAAAGGCGTATACGATCGTCATCCCGCCGCCAAACGTCACCGGCATTCTCCACATGGGCCACGCGCTCAACAACACCATCCAGGACATCCTTATGAGATACCACCGGCTCAAAGGCGATGAGGCCCTCTGGATGCCGGGCACGGATCACGCCGGGATCGCCACGCAGAACGTGGTCGAGCGCAAGCTTGCCAAAGAGAATATAAAACGCCAGGACCTGGGCCGCGAGAAATTCGTCGATGAAGTCTGGAAATGGAAGGAAGAGTACGGTTCGACCATCATCAGGCAGCTCAAGAAACTCGGCGCATCCTGCGACTGGGACCGCACGCGCTTCACCATGGACGAAGGATATTCGGACGCGGTCAAAGAGGTATTCGTCCGGCTGTTCGAAAAAGGGCTCGTGTACCAAGGCCATCGGATCATCAACTGGTGCCCGCGCTGCCAGACCGCGCTTGCAGACGAGGAAGCGCCGCATCATGACCTCAAGGGCAACCTGTATTACCTCAAATACCCCTATAAGGACACCCCCGATGAATTCGTGATCGTGGCGACGACCCGGCCCGAAACCATGCTCGGCGATACCGCGGTCGCGGTAAACCCGAAAGACAAGCGGTACAAAAAAGCCGTGGGCAAAAAACTCATCCTGCCCCTGGTCAACCGCGAGATCGAGATCATCGCAGACGATATGGTCGACATGAAATTCGGCACCGGCGCGGTCAAGGTCACGCCCGCGCACGACCCGAACGACTATGCCACCGGCAAGAAGCACGATCTTGAGTTCATCAATATCTTCCATCCCGACGCGCGCATCAACGAGAACGGCGGCGAATACAAGGATATGGACCGCTTCGAGGCGCGCGAGGTCATCATCGAGGACCTGAAAGAGCAGGGTTTTCTCGAGAAGATCGTCCCGCATGACCTGTCAGCCGGCCACTGCTACCGCTGCCACACGATCATCGAGCCGTATCTCTCGAAACAGTGGTTCGTGAAGATGCAGCCGCTCTCGGTCCCGGCCATAGCCGCGGTACGCGAAGGCAAGATCAAGTTCCACCCGGCGCGCTGGACCAAGGTCTACCTGAACTGGATGGAGAACATACAGGACTGGTGCATATCGCGCCAGATATGGTGGGGGCACCGCATCCCGGTCTACTACTGCGCGGACTGCAAAGACAAAGGCTCACCCGGCATGCATGTGTGCCGCAGCGCGCTTCAAAAATGCCCCGACTGCGGGTCTGCGGCCGTGACACAGGATAACGACGTGCTCGATACGTGGTTCTCGTCATGGCTGTGGCCGTTCGCGACATTCGGGTGGCCTGCAAAAACTCACACGGACAACGCAGGCGCTGCACATAACGTCAAAGAAGACCTCGGTTATTTTTACCCGACGTCAGCGCTCTCGACCGCGTCGGAGATCATTTTCTTCTGGGTCGCACGCATGATCATGGCGGGCTATGAATTCATGGGGGATATTCCTTTTCAGGACGTGTATATCCACGGCACGGTGCGCGACATCGAAGGCCGCAAGATGTCCAAATCCCTGGGCAATATCATCGATCCGCTTGAGATCATAAAAGAATACGGCACCGACGCGCTGAGGTACAGCCTCATCTCGATCACGAGCCAGGGCCAGGACGTGTATCTGTCAAAGGAGCGGTTCGAACAGGGAAGGAATTTCGCCAATAAAATATGGAACGCATCGCGTTTCGTGCTCATGAACCTGGACGCGGCTGCCGTCCGCACTGATCTGTGCGTTTTTTTCAAGCAGGAGGACCTGTCCCTGCCGAACCGGTGGATCCTGAGCAGATTTTACTCGGCGATCAAGGAGCTTGATAAACATCTCGGCGCGTACCGGTTCAATGAGGCGGCAAACCTCCTGTACCATTTCTTCTGGCACGAATTCTGCGACTGGTACCTCGAGATCATCAAACCGGACATAAAAAATGCGCAGAACCAGGTCGTCATGTTCAAAATACTGGAAAAGTTCATGCGCGTCATGCATCCGTTCATGCCGTTCATCACCGAGGAGATATGGCATTATCTTGCGCCGGAGGCAGGATCGATCATGAAACAGAGCTGGCCCCATATCCAGCCGCAGATCATCGATAAAAAGATAGAAAAACAGTTCGATATCGCGGTCAATATCATCACCGCGATACGGAATATGCGTTCCGAGCTTGAGATCGCGCCGGCGCAGGCCGTGGAAGCGGTCATCGCCAATGCGTCGAAACAATCGCGCGGCCTGCTGACCGGGATCTCAAGCCACATCACCTTTCTGGCACGCCTGAGCAAGCTCGCGATACTGGACCGCCAGCAGCACCTGAAATCCAGCGTCACGACGGTAGTGGACGACAGCCATATATCCATTTTGCTCGAGGGTGTCATTGATATAGCAAAAGAAAAAGCGAAGATCGATTCAAAGATCGCCAGAACGCAGCAGGATATCAAAGCAAAGGAAACCATGCTTGCCAACAAGGCTTTTGTGGAGCGGGCAAAGCCGGAAGTCGTCGAGAACGAAAGGGCAAAACTATCCCAGCTCAAAGAAACGCTCGTAAAGCTACAGGGGGTGAAACATGCACTACAATAAGCATTTTCTTCAGGATAAGAGAACGGACCTCAACAAGGAAACCGTCGACCAGCTTATCCGCCACGCGCTCGTTGAAGACATCGGCAAGGGCGATATCACGACGCAGTTGACCATCCCGGAGAACAAGGACATCAAAGCGCACCTGCTCGCAAAAGAGGATTGCGTCGTATGCGGCATCGATATCGCGGGCCGCACGTTCGAGCTCGTGGACAAAAACATCGACTTCAAAGCATTCTGCCGCGAAGGCCAGAAGGTCGCCAAGAACAAGATCCTTGCCGTCGTAAGCGGCAAAGCGCGTTCCATACTCAACGCGGAGCGCGTTGCCCTCAACATGCTCACACTTTTGTCCGGCATCGCGACAAAAACGCGGACGTATGTGGACCGCGTCGAACCGCTCAAGGTCAAGATCACGGATACCCGCAAGACCATGCCCGGCCTGCGCGAACTGCAGAAATACGCCGTGCGCGTCGGCGGAGGCTACAACCACCGCATTTCCCTCGATGAGATGATCCTGATCAAAGACAATCACATCAAGATCACTGAAGGATATAACAAACTGCCCAAGATACCCAAAGGGTTCAAGATCGAGATAGAAACGCAGAACCTCGACGAGTTCAAGCACGCGCTCCAGTTCAAGCCCGATCTGATCATGCTCGACAACATGCCGGCGCACGATATCAAGCAGGCCGTTGAACTGCGCAATTCCACCGACTTCACCAAAAGCCATCACCCGAAAACAAAACTCGAGGCATCGGGCGGGATCACGCTCGAGAACATCAGGGAGATCGCGGAAACCGGCGTCGACATCATCTCGCTCGGAGACCTCACGCATTCGGTCGATGCGGTCGATATCTGCCTCGACGTCGTCTGATCCGAATGGAACGCTTCGAGCTCGTTTCGGGGTATAAGCCCTGCGGGGACCAGCCCCGCGCGATCGACGCGCTTGCCGCGTCGATCATCGCCGGCAAACAGTACCAGACGCTCCTGGGCGTGACAGGATCGGGGAAAACGTTCACCCTCGCCAACGTTATTGCCCGCGTCAACAGGCCCGCGCTTGTCATATCCCACAACAAGACCCTTGCCGCGCAGCTCTATTCCGAATTCAGGGAATTCTTCCCCCGGAACGCAGTGGAATATTTCGTATCATACTACGATTATTACCAGCCCGAAGCGTATATACCCTCGACCGATACCTACATTGAAAAAGACTCCTCCATCAACGACCGGCTCGACCGTTTGCGCCTGTCGGCCACAAGCTCGCTCATGTCCAGGCGGGACGTCCTGGTCGTGGCGTCGGTCTCATGCATATACAACCTCGGTTCTCCGCAGGAATACCAGGGCATGCTCATCGTCATCAATAAAGGCGATGAGGTATCGCGCGACGGCCTGTTATCGCGGCTCATCGGCGTCCAGTACGAGCGCAACGATTACGAATTTGTCCGGGGCAAGGTGCGGGTGCGCGGGGATGTTGTAGAAATATTCCCGGCGTACAAGGAAACCGCCGTGCGCATCGAGTTTTTCAACGACGTGGTGGAGCGGATCTCGGAGATCGACCCGGTCTCCGGGGACGTCCTGGCCGTGCTCGATAAGGCCGCCGTGTATCCGGCAAAGCATTTCCTTGCCTCGGAACAGGGCATTACGACAGCGCTTCAGACCATACGTGATGAACTCGCCGAGCGGCTCGCGTTCCTGCGTAAAGAGAACAAGCTCCTCGAGGCCCAGCGGCTCGAGCAGCGGACCAGATACGACATGGAAATGCTCAAGGAACTGGGATACTGCCACGGCATCGAGAACTATTCACGCCACCTTTCGGGCAAACCGCCCGGGTCGCGGCCGTATTGCCTCCTGGATTACTTCCCGCAGGACTTCCTCGTGATCATTGATGAATCGCACGCGACGATCCCGCAGATAGGGGGGATGTACGAAGGCGATAAAGCGCGTAAGAACGTCCTGGTGGACTACGGGTTCAGGCTGCCTTCATGCCTCGATAACAGGCCCCTGCGGTTCGAGGAATTCGAATCGCTCGTCAAACAAGCTGTGTTCGTATCAGCCACGCCCGGCCCCTATGAGGCTGCCAAAAGCAAACAGAAGATATTCGAGCAGGTCATCAGGCCGACCGGCCTTATCGATCCTGAGATCGTCATCAGGCCGACGCAGGGCCAGATCCATGACCTTGAAACCGAGATCCGCAACAGGGCCAAAGCCGGCGAGCGCACTCTTGTCACCACCCTTACCAAGCGCATGGCAGAAGACCTGACTTCCTATTTACAAGACAAGGGATTAAAGGTAAAATATCTTCATTCGGAGATCGAAACGATCCAGCGCTCCCAGATACTGCGGGACCTGCGCACAAAGCAGTTCGACTGCCTCGTGGGCATCAACCTGCTCAGAGAAGGACTGGACCTGCCCGAGGTATCGCTCGTTGCCATCCTGGATGCGGATAAGGAAGGGTTCCTGAGATCTGCGACATCGCTTATACAGGTCGCGGGCCGCGCCGCGCGCAATATCAACGGCACGGTCATCATGTACGCGGACACGATTACCCGGTCAATGCAAAAAGCGATCGACGAGAGCAGCCGCAGGCGTTCGATCCAGCTCGAATTCAACAAGAAAAATGACATAACCCCGCGGTCGGTTCAAAAAGCGATCAAACAGGGCATCGAAGACCTTTCGGACGCGGAGGCATTCGTCATCGAGCTGACCGGCGAGCAGAAGGACGAATACGACCTCAAGGAATATATTGCGCAGCTTGAGTATGAAATGGAACTCGCTGCGCGCAATCTCGATTTTGAAAAAGCCGCCAAATTGCGCGATAAGATCAAAGAGATCAAACCGGGATAACGGATGAGTACATTATTGGCTGTCGATATAGGCAATACCGGCATCACCGCGGGGCTGTTCCGGGGAACGCGCCTCATACGGCGCTTTTCAACCTTGACGCATCAAGCCGGCTACCGCGCATTCCTTGACTCGGTTGCCCGCACCGATGTGGCAGCGGTCATCATAGCCAGTGTCGTTCCGCATGCGACAGAAAAACTCGTCAAGAACCTTAAAACCGCTTTTCCCGGGATACAACCGATCATACTGGGCAAGAATGCGTCAGTGCCTGTTAAAAACTGCTACAAAAACCCCGGACAAGTAGGACAGGACCGGCTGGTGAATGCGTTTGCCGCTATCCGCCTATACGGCTGCCCTGCGATCGTGGTTGATTTCGGCACCGCTATCACCTTTGACATCATTTCAGCAAAAGGGGAGTACAAAGGAGGCCTGATACTGCCGGGCCTGCAGACATCGCTGGATGCTTTAGCTGAAAAAACCGCGCTCCTGCCAAAGGTATCCGCTGCCAGGCCGTCCGGCTTGATCGGACGAGATACCAGAAGCAGTATGCTCAATGGGATTATCTATGGTTCTGCCTGCATGGCAGACGGACTGGCCAGGAAGCTGGCAGCTCAAACAGGCAAACAAACCCGCATCATCGGCACCGGTGGCCACATCAAGCTCATTGCTCCCTATTGCACCTGCTTTACAACAATCGATCCAGACCTCACCCTCAAAGGCCTGAACCTTCTGGCTCCCCACAAGGGCTAAAAACGGGGTCAGAATTATTTATTAAAAACATAGGGACGGTTCTCGTTCTTCGAGAACCGTCCCTATGTTTTTAAATCGGTGTCTGACCCCGTTTTTAGCCCTTGTGCAACCCACCAAATAGCAATTTTTTTGCTGTAATCCCACTACATGCTGTATGTTGCATTTAATTTACAAGAATTCCTCTTGACTTGTCATAGCTTTATATGTATATTTACGATTATCGTAAATATGCTTAACAAAGGTGGCCATATGTCCAGAAGTTCAGAGATCCTCACTGCAAAACAAGTCGCTGATTACCTTCACATTCACCCATTGACTGTTCACCGGTACGCGCGTGAAGGCAAGATCCCCGCGTTCAAGATCGGCACTGATTGGAGATTCCACAAGAAATACATCGAGAAGTGGATACGGCAAAAAACAGCTTCCAATTATGAGCAAAGGATAGAAAAAACCGTCCAATGAGAACATTTGCCTTTTTGTTCCATCCGACAAGCATGAAACAGATCAGGCATTTCTGGCCCATAACCGCGATTTTACCCCCATCAGTCGTCAAAACATTCCTCAAGACCCAAAAACCAAAAGTCATACCTGTCAAGAAGCTCCGGTCAATGACCGGCAATGAGATCGACGGGTTCATTATCATGAGCCCGATATTGCCCGAAAACATCCTTGAAATGGATGAGGAATCCATCATAGAAAAGATAATAGAGGCAGGAAGTATTGCCATGAACATGGGCGCGCACCTGCTCGGCCTTGAAGGATATTTCGCGACCGTTGCCGATAAAAAACCAATGATCTACAAGCATCTTAAGACCTCCGTCACCAGCGGCACGACCTTCACCGCATGGTCGATCTTCGAATCCGTATATCTGACCGCGCAACTCAAAAAAATCGACCTTAAGAAATGCACCATTACCTTATTCGGTCCTAATAACGCCATCGGCTCCTTATGCGCCAGAAAATTCTCCGAACACGCTGCCAGGCTTATCCTGACAGGAGGGGTCACTCAGAAACTCGACCGCCTGAAAGAAACGCTTCAGGCATCCTCGGTCCAGGTGAGCGTGCAGCTCGATACCGCCGAAGCCATGCGCCAGGCTGATATCGTCATCAACTGCTACAACGGGCCGTCCGTCCTGTTCGACATATCCGATATCAAGCCCAGCGCGCTCGTATGCGACGCAGCGGTGTTCAAGCATGTTGCCGAAAAAGCACGGCAGCGGCCAGACCTGACGGTCATCGACTGCGGAATCATTAAACTTCCCCTTGCGCAAAAGCTGGGCTCGGGCATCAGCGATCATGATAACATGATATGCTCATACCTTGCGGAGACGATCCTGCTTGCGCTCGAGGAAAAGTTCGTCAACTATTCGCTCGGAGAACAGGTCAACCTCGATAAACTCGAAGATATCGCCGACATAGCGGTGCGCCACGGATTTGAAGTGAGCGTGCCCGGATCGAACTGATATGACACTCAAGAACAAAACCGCGATCGTCAGCGGAGCCACGCGCGGCATCGGCCGCGCGATCAGCATTGCGCTGGCGCAGGAAGGCGCCAATATCAGCTTTAATTTCGCAAAAAGCAAAGCGGAAGCCGCGTCACTCGAGAAAGAACTTGCATCGCTCGGCGTCAAAGCGCGCGCCTTCCAAACGGATATCAAGGACTTCGCAGCGGTCAGCAAATGGGTGGCAGATACCCGCGAAGAATTCGCAAGCCTGGATATCGTGGTTTCCAACGCAGGCATCATCAGGGATAAAGCGCTGGCGCTCATGCAGGAACAGGACTGGCTCGACGTCATCAACACGAACCTGATCGGCACGATCAACCTCTGCAAAGCCGCTATCGTGACCCTGTTCAAGCAAAAATCAGGAACGATCATAAATATCAGTTCGGTATCCGGTATCACCGGCATGCCGCGGCAGACCAATTATGCCGCGTCAAAAGCAGGCATCATCGGTTTCAGCAAAGCCCTGGCGCAGGAGGTTGCGCCGTATAATATCCGCGTCAATGTCGTGGCTCCCGGCTTCATCGAAACCGACATGGTCAAGGAGCTGAAAGACGAGTATAAGGCAAAAATGGTGCAGCACATACCGCTCGGTCGTTTCGGGACCCCGGAGGAAGTGGCGCGGGTAGTGAAATTCCTTGCAAGCGACAGATCGCAATACATCACGGGCCAGGCCATCGTCGTTGACGGCGGCCTGACCATGGCATAACGCTCACATGGATAGAAAGCGCATCGTCATAACCGGGGTCGGCGTCGTTGCTCCGAACGGGATCGGCAAAGAGGCCTTCTGGCAGGCGCTCAAAGAGGGAAGATCGGGAATCAAGGCGATCACCCTTTTCGACACCAGTCCCTTCCTGACCAAACAGGCAGGAGAATGCTCCGATTTCAGTCCGGAAGAACACCTCGGTTCCAAAGGACTGAGAAATCTTGACCGGGCGACAAAACTCGTCTTATCCGCAACAAAGCTCGCCCTGGAAGATTCCGGCTATATCCTGACAGACCAGAACAGGGACGATACGGGAGTCGTTACCGCAACGACTTTGTCCGTCATCAATAATATATCAGAGTTCACCAAAGAGGCCCAGGACGCAGGGCCTCAATTCGTGAATCCTGCAGCGTTCCCCGGCACGACCATCAATTCACCTTCCAGTCAGATCTCGATCCGTTTCGGCATCAAAGCCTTTAATTCGACCGTCTCCACCGGTTACACCGCGAGCCTTGACGCGCTCAAGTACGCTGCGGATTTCATAGGCCTGAAACGGGCAAAAGCCGTGCTTGTCGCCGGAGTAGAAGCATTATTCTTCCAGAGCTTCCTGGGCTTTAACAAGCTTGAGTTCCTTGCCGGGATCAAGGGAGAGGAAATATCCTGTCCTTTTGACAAGCGCAGGAACGGGATCATACTCGCGGAAGGGGCAGGAGCCATACTTCTTGAGGATGCGGCTGACGCGCAAAAACGCAACGCGCGGATATATGGGCAGCTGGACGCCGTCAAAACCTTCTTTGACCCTTTCAGGACCGGCAAATATAATCCGAAAGCGGACGGGTTAAAACGCGCGATGCAAGCCGTCCTCAAAGACGCCGGCATAGAACCTTCCTCCGTGGATTACATCCTCGCAGCGGCAAATTCCGTTGTCAATCAAGACGCCTTCGAAACACGGGTCATTAAAGAAACTTTCGGCAACCGCGCCTCGAAGATCCCCGTGAGCGCGATCAAATCCATGATCGGGGAATCCATAAGCGCCGCAGGGATCCTTCAGATCATTGCCGGTATCGGCGCGATGGAACATCAAATACTGTGGCCCACGATCAACTATAAAGAGAAAGACCCGAAGTGCGATCTCGACTGTGTCCCTTATAAATCCAGAAAGGGCACGGTCAACACAGTTCTGATAAACGATTTCGGGCCCGGGGGCAATAACGCATCCGCGCTGTTCTCAAGGTGGCATAATGAATAAACAACCTCGCGTTGTCGTGACAGGTATAGGGATCGTCTCTTCCATAGGCACAGGAAGAAAGCCGTTCTGGAAGGCCCTGACTGCCGGCACTTCGGGCATCAGCAGGATCACTACTTTTGACACGACCGGCTTCAAATGCCAATTCGGCGGAGAAGTACACGATTTCTCACCTGAACGATACATTGAAAAACGCAGGGTAAAATTCCTGGGGCGCGCCTCTCAACTTGCCATTGCGGCTTCATCTCTGGCAATAGAGGATGCGGGGCTTGTGCCCGACTCCATTGCTCATTCAAAAACAGCAGTATTGCTCGGCACAACCATGGGAGAGAAACCGCTCGAAGACCTTGTCCAATCCTGGGTAAAGGTCGGCATACGCGACCTCGACCGCCGCAGGATACTACAGGCATCCGCTAATAACCTCTCGGCGAACGTCGCGCTGTATTTCAAGACAAAAGGACAGAACTATCTGTTCCCCACTGCCTGTGCGGCGGGGAATTACGCGATCGGCTACGGCTATGACCTTATCCGCAACGACGGCATAGACTATGTGCTTGCCGGAGGGTCCGATGCATTCTTTTATGTCGCCTATATCGGATTCCAGCGCTTATACGCGATGTCACCTGACCGGTGCCAGCCGTTCGACAAAAACAGGAAAGGCATGATGCTCGGAGAAGGTTCTGGGATGCTCATCCTTGAAAGGCTCGAGTCGGCGCTCGACAGAGGAGCGGATATCTATGCGGAAGTTCTCGGCTACGGGCTTTCCTGCGACGCGTTCCATCCGACCGCGCCTGACCCCGTCGGTTTGGCAAAATCCATGAAAAACGCTCTTGCCCAGTCCGGCTTGACTTATACTGACGTGGATCTCATCTGTTCCCACGGGACTGGCACTCCGTCCAACGATAAAGCCGAAGCACAGGCGATCAAATCAGTTTTCAAGGACCGCGCGAAGCGCATTCCTGCCAATTCCATAAAATCCATGCTCGGCCATTGCATGGGCGCTGCATCGGCAATAGAAGCGGCGTCCTGCTGCCTGGCGATCAAGGACGGGATCATCCCCCCGACCATAAATTATGAAACCCCTGACCCGGAATGCGATATCGACTGCGTGCCGAATATAGCCCGGAAGAAGACAGTGAATGTCGCGCTCAACAACGGTTTTGCGTTCGGCGGGAACAATTCTTGTTTAGTGCTGAGGAAATTCAAAAAATAACAAAAGGAGAGGCCAATGGCACCAAAGAATTTCGAGGTCATAAAGCAGGAAGTAAAAAAAGCTGTTGCCGCTATCATTGAGATCCCCGAATCAAAATTGACCGATGATATCAAATTCATCGAAGACCTGGGGATCGACAGCATGATGGCCCTCGAGATCGTGGCCAGCATCGAAAAGAAATACAAAATTGTCATACCGGAAGAGGATATCCCGAAGATGCGCTGCCTGCGCGATATTTACAACTCGCTGGAGAAAAAACTGTGAGCCTTGATCTCGAGCATATTATGAACGTCCTGCCCCAGCGATACCCGTTCCGTTTTGTCGACCGGGTGATATCTTTTAACGAGGGCAAGCGGGAGATAACGTGTATCAAAAATTTCTCCATGAACGAATACTTTTTTTCGGGGCATTTCCCAGGGAATCCGGTTGTTCCCGGCGTCATCATGATCGAAGCCATGGCACAGGCGGCCATTCTGTTATACGCAGCTCTTAAACCTGACATCGCGGCGACAAAACCGGATTTCTTCCTCGGTAGGGTGGAAGCAACATTCAAAAAACCTGTTTACCCGGGTGACACAATCGTCATCGAAGCAACTGCATCTAAATTACTAGAATCAAGTGGGATTGTGGAAACTAAAGCAAAAGTTAATGATCATATCTGCGCCAAAACCAGCGTTGCCTTTGGGATAAAAAAACATCATGACAGATATGAATAAGCATGGGAAAGAAATATTTTTAACTGGAGCTACAGGCTTTTTGGGTTCTTACTTATTAAAATTATTTCTAGCCAATGACCACAAAGTATTTGCTTTAGCCAGAAGTAAGTATGGAATGGATGCCAAATCAAGAATTATTAAGACCTTAGGATTCTGGGATAAGACAGTTCTTAAAAAAATAAATAACCTGGAGATTATCGAGGGGAGTATTTGCAAAAAAAACCTCGGCATATCCAAAACAACAAGCACCAGACTATCAAAACATGTTAATGAAATTTTTCATGCCGCGGCCTTAACCGAATTGAATGTGCCCTTTAAACATATCCGTGATGTTAATGTCCGAGGAACCAAGAACGTTCTTGATATGGCTCTTATTTGGAATAAGAACAACTCTTTTAAAAAAGTAAATCACATCAGCACTGCGTATGTATATGGCGATTATAAAAAAATATTTAAAGAAAACAACCTAAATAAAAATCAAAAATTCCATACTAACTATGAAAGAAGCAAATTCGAGTCAGAAAAACTTATACTGCAATATAGAAAAAAAGGGCTCTGGATAGATATTTTTCGTCCACCAATGATTTTAGGTGAATCAACTACCGGAAAAACATTTCAGTTTAAACATATATATCAATTCCTGAAGCTCTGTGAATTAGAATTATTTCATTCACTGCCTCTTGCCCAAGGCTCAGTATGTCTTGTCCCGATTGATGTTACCTCAAGAGCCATTTACTTACTTGACAAATTTTGTACAAATAGAAACTCAACGTATCATCCTTTCCCTAATAAACTGATCTCAATAGCGACAATTATTAAAATAGGTGCGAAGATTCTAGGTTTTAAACCTCCCCAATTAATCAAGCCTACAAATTGCTCGTCATTAAAACTGACGCCTGTTCAACTAATGTTATTAAACAATCCGGCCTTTGCCATAAACTTTGAACCAGGGATCAATTCGGAGATGACCAACCGCATTCTAAAAAAATATCATTACAGTATTCCATTTGTTGGGAACAAAATATTATCGATAATGCTTCAATATTATTCAACTCGCAACAAAGGAATAATCAAATGACTGTTTTAAAATTAGTTAAAGAACGAAAAACAATCAGAAAATATCAAAAAAAAAGGATACCTGGAAAAATTTTAACGAAAATTATTGATGCGGGAATATGGGGGCCATCTGTAGTTGCATTCCAACCCTGGTTTTTTATTATAATTACTAACAAAATCATAATTAGAAAAATCAATCAATTTATATTGCATAAAGTAAAACAAATGGGTGTTGTAGGGAATGTTATCCTAAAACGAACTGCCGAAGCAATAGGGGAGGCTCCAGCTGTAATAGTGATATATAATACTGGTGAATTTACTGCGTTTGCTCAGAGATTCGAAAAAAAATATATCAAAATAACCCACATGGCTGAGATCTCTGCAATTTCCGCGGCAATCCAGAATATGATTCTAGTCGCAGAAGATATGGGAATATCGACATGTTGGCATGATACTCCTGTTATGTGTGAAAAAGAAATAAGTAAAGCCCTTAATATTAATCTGGAAATGGTCGCCATCTTAAGTCTCGGTTATTCCGCAGAAAGAGGGAAAAGGGCAATCAGAAAAAAACCTTCGTTAATGCTAAAATATATAAAATAACTTGGAAAAATTTGACACAGTGATTATTGGTGCTGGGATAGGCGGCCTCGTTGCTGGATGTTATTTAAGCAAAGCAGGCCTAAAAGTGTTAATTGTCGAACAGCACTATAAACCTGGGGGATACTGCACTTCTTTTGAAAGAAATGGTTATGACTTTGACGTTGGTGTTCATTATTTTGGTGGCATTAAAAAAGGGATTTTAGGAAAAATATTTAAAGAACTTAATCTTATAAGTATGATAAAATTACATCAATTCGACCCCACAGACAAGCTTGTATTGCCCGACAATATTACTTTTGTTAGAGCCAATGCTAACGACACTATTAAAGAGTTCAAAATTAGCTTTCCAAAAGAAAAGAACAATATTGATAAATTCTTCAAATACATACTCAACAGTAATTTCTTAAAGGTTTACTCAGAGGTTAAAGGAATGACTTTTGAGAAACTATTAGATGCATTTTTCATCGATTTTCGTCTAAAAGCAACATTGGGTGTTTTACTAAGCAATATAGGAACTGCTCCCAATAAGGCTGCGGCTTTTCCCTGTATCGTTCTATTTAGACAATATATTTTAGATCCTGGTTATTATCCTCGTGATGGGGGTATTCAAAAGTTGCCCAACGCCTTGTTAAATATATTTTCTAAGCATGGCGGACAGATAATTTTTTCAAAAAAAATAACGAAAATTTTGACAAAGAAAAGAATAGTTATCGGAGTGGAAATTGACGGGCAGACCAAAATAAAAGCCAATTCGGTACTGTCTAATGCCGATGTTATAGAAACAATGAACAAACTTCTTGATATAAAAAGCAAGGAATCAAATACTATTCAAAACATGACACCGTCTCCCTCCATGTTTATAGTTTATCTTGGGCTTAAAGATATTGACTTAAACAAAAACTTGGGTAACAATTCCAACATATATTATTTCTCTTCGTATGACGTTAACAAATATTACTCGTTTCCAGAATCAAAAAAAAGAATACATCATACATCCAATAGTATTATTTGTTCATTCCCGTCATTACATTCTTTCTGTTTACATAACAAAAAGCATACGGCATCAATACTTAAATTCGCGGATTACCATCCAAAAAAAATTTGGGAGAAACATAAGGCTATATATATGGAAGAGATGATTGACAAACTTTGCGAGTTAATTCCATCCTTAAGGTGTCATATAGATATCAAATTTGCTGCCACTCCAAGAACCCTATCTAGATATACATCGAACCACAAAGGCGCTTTCTCTGGATGGACAACCATCTTACATCACATGAAATCAAATCTACTGCCTCAAAAAACTTCTATTAAAAATCTTTATTTAGCCGGACATTGGACTACTACCGGTTATTTACCATTCGGTGGCATACCAAATGTTGCTTACACTGGAAGGAGATGTGCTAAACTAATTTTGGATGATATGAAAAAAGAATGGACCTATTCAGAAATCAATCCCTAATTTTCCTATGAATATATTCGCGATATCCTCATTATTTGTTTTTATCTCATCGCTTCTAATGGCGATTCTTGTCTTATGGAAAAGCAAAGAAAAGAAACTTAGTAACATTTGGGCCTTATTATGTATTTCTGTTTCTGTTTGGGGGTTCGGGGGCTTAATGTTTTCTACAACATCATCTCAAAAAGATGCTTTCTTTTGGTGGCAAGTAGCCGACTCAGGAGTAATGTTCGTACCTGTCGCATATTTTCATTTTGTCATTAATTTCCTTAATTTAAGAAGGAAATTTCTGTTATCTTTGGTTTACGCACTAGCTACAATTTTTCTGTTGCTTAATATCATCGCGAGGGATATCTTCCTGGGAGGGATTACATTTATTTTTGGCCAATTCTTTTGGGTTGACTTAATAAAATATCCCAGGCCTATTTATTATTTTTTTTATATATCTTTTTACTGGATTCTATTGGGTTATGCATTCTTTTTATTAATAAAAAGTTACAAATATCTTACCGGTACTAAGCAAAGTCAATTAAAATATTTTATATTTGCTTCTATTATTGGCTGGATAGGTTCAGAATTAGATTTCTTACCGAAATTCGGGATATATATTTATCCTTATTCAAACTTTCTCATAGCTTTTTATCCGCTTATCATTGGTTATGCAATTGTCAAATATCGGTTAATGGATATTAAAATTGCAATTACCCGTGCCGGTATTTTCCTCGCTGTCTACACTCTTATTTTAGGTCTTCCATTTGCTCTCGCCGTATACTTTAAAGTCCTTCTGATCGAAAAGTTCGCCACAAATTGGTGGGTAGCTCCTCTAGGACTTATGGCTGTTTTAGCCACTGCAGGTCCATTCCTATACATCCATCTTCAGCGTAGGGCGGAAAATCGGATTCTTCGTGAGCAAAAACGCTACCAGGATGCTTTAAAGCATGCCGCGGTCGGCATGACGCGCATCCATGATCTCAAGCGTCTGCTCAAGCTCATCGCCCATATAGTGACCCGTAAAGTAGGAATATCCTTTACTTCGATCTATCTTTACGACGAACGAGAGGGAGTGTACTCGCTCCAGGTCAGCCATGACAAAGGCAGAAAACTTATCCCGATGGTAAGCGCTAGCCAGGACATCATCCAGTGGTTCCAGACAAAAGCGCTTCCGCTTATCCGTGAGGAAATACAACGGTTTGCGCTGGAATCAAGGGATAAAATATTCAGCGAACTGGAAGTCGAGATGAAATTGCTCGAAGCCGAACTCATCATCCCGAGCTTCCTGGATAAAAGATTGATCGGATTCATCGTGCTCGGGGAAAAACTTTCCGGCGCCATGTATTCATCCGACGACATCAGCGTGTTCCAGGTGCTCGCGAGCCAGGCGGCGCTCGCGATCGAGAATGCCCAGTTCTATTCCGAAGCGAAGGAAATGCAGGCGCAGATCTCGCAGGCGGAAAAAATGGCCACGGTCGGCACCATGGCAGACGGCCTGTCCCATCAGATCAATAACCGTTTCTACGCGCTTTCATTGATCGCGGGCGATACGCTCGATACGCTCCGGCTCACCGACGCCACAAAATGCTCTCCCGAGGTGCAGTCAATGCTCAAGGAAATCAACACGGCGCTCGAACGCATCCAGGTCAATGTGATGCAGGGAGGAGAGGTCGTCAAAGGAATCCTGCGCTATACGCGTAAGGGCGACGAAGGACTCGTTGCCCTGACCATGGACCAGATCATCGACGGCACGCTCGACATGGTCCAGTTCAAGGTAAAGCTTAACGATTTCGACATCGTGCGCGATTACCTCAAGGACATGCCCAAGATCAAAGGCAACCTCGTCCAGATGCAGGAAGTATTCTTCAATTTCATCGATAACGCGTATGATTCGATGGTGGAGCGGCGCACCATGCTGAAAGAACCCGGATACCGCGGAAAGATCACGTTCTCGGCAAAACCGGAATTCGGCATGATAAAGATCCATATTACCGATAACGGCATGGGCGTCAAGGCGGAGGACATGAAACGCCTCTTCACGCCGTTCTTCACGACAAAAGTGTCATCCCGCAAGGGCACGGGGCTCGGGTTGTATGTCATCCGCAGTATCATCACCGAGACCCATCACGGCAAGATATCGGTCCAGTCGGAACATAAGACAGGGACCACGTTCATCGTTGAACTGCCGATATTCCATGAAACAACGCCCGGGCACTTACAAAACACTTAACAACGTGCGCGTTCTGTAGTATGATTTTATGTGTATGAACCGTCAGAAGAAGGGGGACACATGGCTAAATTACTGATCGTGGACGATGAAGAAGATGTGCGCGAATTTGCGGCAAATTTTTTCCGCAAGCGCAAGCTTGAGGTAAAGACTGCCGGCAGCGGCGAAGAAGCGCTCGAATCCGTCAAAGCGGACAAGCCGGACCTGGTGCTTCTGGATATCCGCATGGGGGGGATCTCGGGCATCCAGACGCTCGAGCAGATCAAGAAGATGGATAAAGAGATAAAGGTGGTCATGGTCACCGGAACCAGGCCCGAGGAGAACGAATGTTACCACGCCTGCATCGCCCTGGGCGCGTGCGGTTATGTGCACAAGCCCCTCGAGCTCCAGGAGCTGGAACTCGTGGTCATGACGACGCTCGAGCCAGAGGTCAAACTCAAATAACATGTCCATAGATTATAAGAAAGCGCTGGAGACCGCCTCCAAAAGCATGATCCGCGTCCACGATCCGGACAAGCTCATCAAGATGATCGTGCGCATGATCGTGCAAAAAGTCAATGTCAGCCATGCGAATATCCTGCTCCATAATAAAGCGAAACAATGTTATATCCTCACCGTATCCCGCGGCCCGCGCGGGCTGAAAGTCCCCACCGGTTTCACGAAGATGGACGAGGCCAACCCGCTCATCAGGCTCTTCACAGAAAGGGACACGAACCGGCAGACGAAAGCGGAACTGCTGTTCGGGGATAACGGCGTCAGCTATTCCAAAGGCAAGAAATTCCTCGATATCGTTACAAATCCTGAGTTCAACCAGCTCCTCAGGGACGCGTTGTACCAGATGGAGATATTCGAAACGGTCCTCTGCATCCCGAGCTATTTTGTCGATGAGCTCATCGGGATACTGCTTCTCGGGAGAAAGCTCAACGACGCGGAATTCGACAAGGACGAAATAGATTTTTTTACCGCCCTGGCATCCGATGTCGCAATGGCGATCAACAACGCGCAAACATTCAAACAGCTCCAGCAGGCTTTCGTTGACCTGAAAACCGAGCTTGACCGCAACAAAAAGCTCTTTTTATCCATTACAGACGCGATGGCCGCGGCCATTGACGCAAAAGACCATTATACGCACGGCCATACGACCCGCGTCAAGGACGTCAGCCATCTGATCTGCGAAAAACTGGCGCACAAGAAAACTCCGGGCGTCAATCCGAAGTTCCGCGAGCACGTCGATATCGCCAGCGTCCTGCATGACATCGGAAAGATCGGCATCCCCGAGGCCATCCTGAACAAACAGGGGCCGTTAACCCCGGAGGAATTCAAGATCATCAAGGACCATCCCTCGATCGGCGAGAACATCCTGAAGTCCATCGAAGGCCTCGAGGACTGCCTGCTCGCCGTCAAATACCATCACGAGCGCTACGACGGCACCGGGTATCCGGAAGGGCTCAAAGGGGACCAGATCCCGCTGATCGCAGCGATCATATGCGTTGCCGACGCATATGACGCCATGGTTTCCGACCGTCCGTACCGCAAAGGCCTTCCCAAAGAAAAAGCCATCACCGAGATCGTTACGCTCGCCGGCAAGCAATTCCACCCCGAAATATCCGCCATCATGCACGAACTATACCAGGAAGGCAAAGTCTGATGCATAAGAAGAACATCATCCTTATGTATATATCCGAGATCTCCGGACATCACAGCGCCACGCTTGCCATCGAAAAAGCGATCCGGATGCGGGCGCCGGAAGCGCAGATACTCAACATAAACGCCTTCCGCTACACAAACCCGATCACGGAAAAAGTCGTCAATCAAATATATACAACGGTGATCAAGCGCACGCCCAAGCTCTGGGACATGATATACGACAATCCGGAGGTCAAAAAGAGGCTCGACACGATCAGGGACTTCGTGCACCGGATGAACACGCCCAAATTCACCCGCCTCTTCCGAAAGTTCACTCCCGATGTCGTCATATGCACGCAAGCGTTCCCCTGCGGCATGGTCGCAGACTATAAAAAAAATTGCGATCCCGGTATAAAGCTCATCGCGGTATTGACCGACTATGTCCCGCATTCATACTGGATATACGACACGGTGGACCTGTATATAACGCCGTCGGAAGAGGTATCCCAGCGGCTTATCATGAAAGGCGTCCCCCCTGAAAAAGTCAGGTCGCTCGGGATCCCGTTCGACCCCCGGTTCAACGCGCCTGTCGACAAAGCAAAAGTGTATCAGAATCTCGGCTTGTCCCCTGATAAAAAAACCGTGCTGATCATGGGAGGGGGGCAGGGGCTCGGGCCCATCAAGACGATCGTCAAGTCCCTGGAAAAAGTGAAATGCGATTTTCAGGAGATCATCGTCACGGGCATCAATAAAAAGTTGTATAAATCCCTGAAGAAAAAAGTTAAAACGTATAAAAAGAAAATACATCTCCTGCGGTATGTCGATTATGTGAATGAATTGATGTCCATCGCCCAGGTCATTGTCACAAAACCCGGGGGGATCACGACATCAGAGGCCCTGTCGAAAAAACTGCCCATGCTGATATTGCGGCCGATCCCGGGGCAGGAAGAGAATAACACCGTGTATCTGACCGGTAAGAATGCGGCGATCCGCATTACCGAGCCGAAAGAGATAACAGGGTTGTTAGAGGATCTTTTTACTGACGAGAACAAGTTGAAGACCATGGCCGATGCAGCAGGGACGCTCGCCAAGCCGAATGCCGCCGCGGACATCGCAAAGCTGGCGCTGACGCTCTGATCCTTCATGATCTACTACGCACTGTATAAAGCCGGGCAATGGGTGGTCTTACGCCTGCCGCTTAATTTGTCGTATGCGCTCGCCGTCCTCATATCTGATTTTCATTATATATTTGCGGATAAGGACCGGCTCTATACAAAAGGGAATTTGAAGGCGATATTCCCTGAAAAGCCGAATGCGGAGATCCGCCGGATACGAAGGGCGATGTTCAGAAATTTCGCCAAATACCTTGTGGATTTTTTCCGATTCCCGATCATCGACGAGGCCTATGTCCGGCAATATATCACGGTCGAGAACCGGCACTATCTGACCGAGGCCGCCTCCCGGAAAAAAGGCGTGATCCTCCTGACCGCGCACCTGGGCAACTGGGAGCTTGGCGGTCTTGTGCTCGGCGCGCTCGGATACCGGATCTGGGCCGTTGCCCTGCCGCATAAGAACACAAAGGTCAACGAGTTCTTCAATACCCGCAGGGAGAGCAAAGGAGTGCATGTCATCGAGTTCGGCAAAGCAGCGCGTATGTGCTTGAACCTGCTCAAAGAGCAAAAAATGGTGGCGCTGGTAGGAGACAGGGATTTTACCCGTGATGCCGGGACCGTGGTCGAACTGTTCGGCAGAAAAACATATTTCCCGAAGGGGCCTGCGGGATTCGCGCTCAAGACAGGCGCGGTGATACTGCCCGGATTCATGATACGCAATGCAGACGACACCTTCACCCTGCACCTGGAAAGACCGATCGAATGCAGCACGGCCGATACCATCGGTTCCCTGACCGAAAGGTACAAGGCCGTCATTGAGCGTTATATCAGACAATACCCGCATCAATGGTATATGTTCCGAAAGTTCTGGATAGAATGAAGCCCGTTGTCCTGATCCCCGTTCATAATGAATCATCGAGCATCCCGGACCTGGTCGCGCAGATCCACCGGCACCTCCTCGACGTCGTGGTCATCGATGACGGATCGACCGACGACACTGCCCGGCGAGCCGCCGATTGCCGCGCCATCGTCCTGCAAAACAGCCGTAATATCGGCAAGGGAGCTTCCCTGATCAAAGGGTTCGATTATGCCCTGTCGAAGGGATACGACGCGGTGCTCACCATGGATGGCGACGGCCAGCATCTGCCTCAAGACATCCCGGCGTTCCTCGCGGCGGCGCGATCCCCGCACTGCGGCATCATCATCGGCAACCGGATGTTACGGGTCGCGAATATGCCGCTCGTGCGGGTCATGACCAATACGGTCATGTCATGGATCATTTCATGCATTGCGCGGCAGAGGATCCCCGACAGCCAGTGCGGATTCCGGCTCATCAGCAAAGACGTCCTGCAAAAGATCAAATTGCATACGCATAATTTCGAGATGGAATCGGAGATGCTCATAGAAGCGAGCCGCGAAGGTTTTTCCATCACGTCAGTCCCCATCCAGACCATTTATAAGAACGAGCGAAGCCATATACACCCGGTGCGGGATACGATACGATTTTTTACATACCTGTTCGAACGGACGAAAAAGATACGCGCTCGTAAAAAACACAGGTAGCCGTATGGATCATCAGGCACTCAGGCTGAAGATGGTGGAGGACCAGATCGTGCGGCGCGGCATTCGGGACAGCCGCGTGCTTGAGGCAATGCGCAGGGTCGCGCGGGACCGGTTCGTGCCCGAAAGCGAAAAAAATAATGCATATAACGATCACCCGCTGCCCATAGGCGCGAGCCAGACGATCTCCCAGCCGTATATAGTGGCGCTCATGACCGAAACCCTCGCCCTGACGGGCGCTGAAAAAGTCCTCGAAATAGGCACCGGGTCAGGATATCAGACCGCGATCCTCGCGGAGCTGGCCCAAAGCATATACAGTATCGAGCGCATCCCGGAGCTTGCCGACAATGCAAGAAACCTTCTGGACGCCCTTGGATATAGAAATATCCATATCAAAAATGCGGACGGGACCCTCGGATGGCCGCAAGAAAGCCCGTTCGACCGTATCATTATCACTGCGGCAGCGCCTGAGATCCCCGGGCCGCTCGTCGATCAGTTGGCGGAAGGAGGAAGGCTCGTGTATCCGCAGGGGCAGTATTTCCAGCAGGAATTGACCGTGGCGCACAAAGAAAAAAACGTGATCCGGATCGAACGCATATGCGGCTGCGCGTTCGTGCCGCTTATCGGAAAGTACGGGTTGAAAAATGGTTGATGCGATCGTCCTTTGGCTGCAGGGGATCTCCCCCGAAGCGATCGTCGTTATCGTCGCCGCCATTCCCGTGGCTGAATTGCGCGGGGCCATTCCGGTCGCTCTTGCCTACGGGATGTCGCTGCAGAAAGCGTATGTGTTATCGGTCATCGGCAACGCCCTGCCGGTGATCCCGATACTTTTTCTCTTCCAGCCGGTCTCGGCGCGGCTGCGCACATTCAGGCCGTTCGAGCGCTTTTTCAACTGGCTCTCGGCAAGGACGATGAGAAGATCCGAAACCATACAAAAATATGAGATGCTGGGCCTCATCCTGTTCGTCGCAATACCGCTGCCCATGACCGGCGCCTACACGGGCGCGATCGCCGCAACGCTGCTCAAGATGAAATTCCGCTACGGCTTTATCGGTACCATGCTCGGCATACTGATCGCCGGCCTCGTTGTTTCGGCGCTCTGCGCTATCGGCATGATCGGCTGGCAAACGGTGACGCAATGATACATATTTACACGGGAAACGGCAAGGGAAAAACGACGGCGGCAATAGGCCTTGCGATCCGCGCCGCAGGCGCATGCAAAAAAGTCTTTATCGGCCAGTTCATCAAAGGCAGGCCGTACAGCGAGCTCCAATGCCTGAAAAAGATCAAATTCATCACCGTTGAGCAATTCGGCAGGGGATGCTTCATTCGAAGAGCGCCCGCACGGATCGACGTCGAACTGGCGCGCAAAGGCCTTGCCCGGTCCCGTGATATCATCAAGAGCCGCGCATTCGACATAGTGATATTGGACGAGATCCATTGCGCCCTTGCGGTAAAATTACTGCGCACGCGCGATATTCTGGATTTGATACACGCAACGCCGCGCAGAATCGAGCTCGTGCTGACGGGCCGCAGCGCTCCCCGGGCCCTGATAAACGCGGCAGACCTTGTCAGCGAGGTGCGCGAGATCAAGCATTACTACCGCAAAGGCATACAGGCGCGCAAAGGCATCGAGTTCTGATTTTTATTCCCAATGCGTGGCTGACGGAGTATAATATCACCGTACATATAGCAAGGAGGGGCTTGTGATAAAAAAAGCGCTCAGTTTCATACAAACCGACATCTGGCGCATACGGTCCGCCGCGCTGCCGAAGCGCAAATCTTTTTTTCTCAAGCAGCTGCGCATCGTTCTTTTGGGAGTGAGGAATTTCGACCAGGACAAGTGCAATCTTCGGGCTTCCGCGCTGACCTATTACAGCCTCCTGTCTATCGTGCCGATCCTGGCGGTCGCGTTCGGCATCGCAAAGGGCTTCGGCCTTGAAAAATTGCTCGAGAAGGTCATTATTGAACGGCTCCCCGGCCAGGAAGAGATCGTGTCCAATATGATCGGTTTCTCGCACGCGCTCCTTGAGAACACCAAAGGCGGGCTCGTCGCAGGCATCGGCGTCGCGGTCCTGTTGTGGACCGTCATCAAGGTGCTCGGCAACATCGAGAAATCGTTCAACGATATCTGGGGCATCAAAAAGATGCGCACTATGGGCAGGCGTTTTGCCGACTACCTTTCGATCATGTTCATCTGCCCGGTGCTTCTCATCCTTGCAAGCGGGACGACCGTCTTTATCGGCACGCAGACCCGGATGCTCGTTGAGAAGCTCTCATTCCTCGGCCCGGTCAGCGGCCTCATCCTGTTCTCGCTGGAATTCCTGCCATATGTGGTCATGTGGGTCGTGTTCACCTTCATATACATCTTTATGCCGAATACGAAGGTGCGATTCAGTTCCGGGCTTCTGGGCGGCATCGTCAGCGGCACCGCGTACCAGCTTGTCCAGTGGGTCTATGTGTATTTCCAGGTCGGCGTGGGGAAATACAACGCGATATACGGAAGTTTCGCAGCCATTCCGCTGTTCCTCATCTGGCTGCAGATGAGCTGGCGCATTATCCTGTTCGGCGCGGAGATCTCATTCGCTCATCAGAACGTGGACACGTATGAATTCGAACATGAAAGCATGTCTGCGAGCTATTCGCTCAAAAAACTCTTATCGCTGCGGATCGTCCATCTGCTCGTCAAAAATTTCAAGCAGGGGAACAATCCCATAACCGCCGCGAAGATATCCCACGCGCTGGAAATACCGATCCGGCTTGTCCGCCAGATAACCTACGAACTCGGCGAAGCGGGGATCATCACCGTCACCAGAGAAGAGGGCGAAAAGGGAGGGGCGTTCCAGCCCGCGCGGGATACCGACGCGCTGACCATCAAATACGTTCTCGACAGCCTTGAACATGCGGGAACCGAAGACATCCCGGTTTCGGAAACCGAAGACCTCAAAAAGATCAAAAAGGCGCTTGCTGAATTCAACAATCAGATCGAACGATCTCCGGCCAATGTCCGGCTAAAGGACCTTTAGAAGCACAGTATGTAAAACCATCGAACAAAGGAGGAGACCATGCAGGAAATGTGGGATAAATTCTCGGTCTACGCGCTCGATTACGGCCTCCGGCTCGTTTATGCGATCCTGATCCTGATCATCGGTAAATGGATCGCCCGCATTGTGACCAATCTTGTCGAAAAAGCGATGGTCAAAGGCAAGCTCGACCAGACCCTTGCCTCATTCACCAAAAGCCTCGCTTTTATCGGCCTGATGGCATTCGTCATCGTAGCGGCATTGAACAAGCTGGGCATCGAGACGACATCGTTCATCGCCATCATCGGCGCCGCAGGCCTGGCCGTCGGCCTTGCGCTGCAGGGATCTCTTGCGAACTTCGCTGCCGGCGTTATGCTGATCATCTTCAAACCCTTCAAGGTCGGAGACTTTGTCGAAGTCGCCGGCAAGCTGGGAACGGTCGTCGAAATTCAGATGTTCAATACGATCATGGACCAGCCCGATAACCGCCGCATGATCGTGCCGAACTCGAAAGTGACAGGGGATATTGTCACGAATTTCTCAGACCTTAAGATGCGCAGGGTCGATCTTGTATTCGGCATCTCGTACGGGGATGATATGAAAAAAGCGAAGGACGCGCTTGAGAAAGTCTGCTCGGAGGACCCTCGCATCCTCAAAGACCCGAAACCGACGGTTGCCGTATCGGAACTTGCGGACAGCAGCGTGAACCTCGTCTGCCGCCCGTACGTGAAACCTGCGGATTACTGGGGCGTGTATTTCGACACGGTTGAAAAAGGAAAAACCGCCCTTGAAAAAGCCGGCTGCACCATCCCGTTCCCTCAAAGGGACGTGCATATGTACCAGGCAAAATAATCGGCGTCCGGCTGTTCGGGAAAAATTTATTTGACAAACGCCGGCAGTATTGCTACAGTAAATACAGTTCGATAATATCAGGCATCGGGAAACTCGTTCAATTCGAGTGCGGTCCCGCCGCTGTAAGGGTGTACGAACGCTGCATATGTCACTATCCTCAAAAAGAGGATGGGAAGACGCAGCAAGTAGGATGATACCCGAGCCAGAAGACCGGCCTGATATGCAAAGTAATGCCTCGTGGAATGGGCCAAGTGCAAATATTTGGGTGCAACCCGCCAAGATCACATCAAGGCGGGTTGCTTTTTTATTGAGTCATATGCGCTACCTTATATTCATATTCTTACTCTCCTGCGCGCTGACACAGCCGGCGCGTGCGGCCGAACGCTACATTTCCCTTGCGCCTTCGACAACGGAGATCCTTTTTGCCCTGGGCCTGGGGGAACGGATCGTGGGGGTGAGCTCATATTGCAACTATCCCGAAGAAACCAGAACAAAACCGGTTATGGGGGATTTCAGCCACCCGAACATCGAGATGATATTCTCGCTCAAGCCGGATCACATATTCTGCACCGGCCTGGAACAGGGGCTTGTCATAACGGAACTGAGACGCCTGAACCTGAAAGTATATGAAGCGGATCCGGCAAACATGGATGACCTGTTCCGGACCATCATTGACATCGGCAGGATCACGGCGCGGGAAAAAGAGGCGTCAGCGCTCATCGAAAGCATGAAACATGACATTGCTGCTGTGGCCGCACAAGCAAAAGCGATCCCGAATGAGAAAAGGATCAAGGTTTTTATCGAAATATGGCAGCAGCCGCTCATGACTGCAGGCAAAGGGTCATTTGTCGATGAACTGATCACGATCGCAGGCGGCATCAACATCGCGCATGACGTGATCAGGCCGTATTGCAATTACAGCTCAGAAAAAGTCGTTGAACAGGATCCGGACTGCATTATCCTGGCCTACATGGATGCAACCCCGCCGCTCAAAACAGTACAGGGCAGGACCGGCTGGCCGCGGATCACTGCGGTCAAGAACGGCCGGGTGTATAACGACATAAACCCTGACCTGCTTTTGCGGCCCGGGCCGCGCATCACCGAAGGGCTCAGGGCGGTCCATGAAAGGCTGTATCGGACACAATGAACAAACGTAAGGCACGACATATCGCCGTATTGATCTGCATCCTGGGCGTGGTGCTCGCTGCAGGGCTTATGACCGGGGCCGTGCACATCCCTTTCAGAGAGATCCTTTCCGCGGATAACCGGATCATTCTCAACATGCGCCTGATGCGCATGATAACTGCCATGCTCGCCGGATGCGGCCTTGCGGTGTCGGGCATCGCGCTCCAGGCGATCCTGCGCAACCCGCTGGCAGAACCGTACCTGCTGGGCACCTCGAGCGGCGCTGCCCTCGCCGCGGTCATCGCAGTCGTCCTGGGCGTATCGCGCGTCTATATGCCGCTGGCGGCGTTCTGCGGCGCGGTCATCAGCATCATCCTCGTGTACAGCATCGCGCAGGAAGGCAAGCGTATTTCAGACAGATCGCTTATTCTCGCCGGGGTCGTCGTTTCCGTGGCGCTCTCGGCGCTTATCGTGTTCCTCGTCTCTATTTTCGGCAACCGCGCGCTCCATGAAATGGCGTGGTGGCTCTGGGGCTCGCTCCAGGTCTACGATAACCGGCTGATAGGGATCGTGGCGCTGCCGGTCGTTGCCGGCATCATCGCCATCGCATTCTTTTCCCAGGACCTCAATGCCATCAGCATAGGAGAGGAAGAGGCAGGCCACCTGGGCATCGACACGGAAAAGGTCAAAAAAATACTCCTTTTAATAACCGCTCTTGTCACCGCAAGCCTTATCTGCATCTGCGGCATTATCGGGTTCGTCGGCCTTATCGTCCCGCACATGATGCGCCTCATCGTGGGCCCGGACCACAAAATACTGATACCTGCAACGTGCCTGTGCGCAGCGGTATTCATGGTCGCGTGCGATATCCTCTCGCGCACGCTCTTTGCGCCTGTGGAGATACCGATCGGGGTCATCACAGCGGTCATCGGCGCTCCGGTATTCATCGTCCTGTTGAAGAAAGGCAGGAGGATCTGATGTCAGTCCTTCTGAACATGCAAAAGGTTTCCGGCGGATACACGAGCCGGGATGTTGTATCAAACGTATCCCTGACGGTCAATGCGGGCGATATACTCGGCCTGATCGGGCCGAACGGCTCGGGAAAAACAACGCTCCTGCGGCTTGCAACGCGCATCCTCCGTCCGCGCGCAGGCGAGATCACATTCAGCGGAAATGACATCTTCAGCATGCCGCTTAAGGAATTTTGCCGTAACGTGGCTTTTGTTTCCCAGGACGTGGCTACCAATTTCGCGTTTACCGCAATGGAGATCGTTCTCATGGGCAGGATACCGCACCTGCGCCGCCTGCAGGCGGAAACAAAAAAAGACGTATCCATCGCTGAAAATGCGTTAGCCCTGACCGATACGCTTCATCTCAGGGACAAAGAGATCGACGAACTGAGCGCCGGCGAGCGCCAGCGGATCATCGTTGCCAGGGCGCTCGCGCAGGAACCGCGGCTTTTGTTCCTGGACGAGCCGACATCGCACCTCGACATCGGCCATCAGATACAGGTCCTGGACCTTTTAAAAAAGCTCAACCAAACGCAGGGACTGACCATCGTCATGGTCCAGCACGACCTGAACCTTGCGGCAAGCTATTGCAGCAGGATCGCGCTGCTCGATTCGGGGTCAGTGTTCAAATACGGAACACCCGATGAAGTCTTGACCTATCAGAACATTGAAGCGGTCTATAAAACGGTCGTCCTTGTCGGGCAGAACCCTTTGACCAAAAAGCCGAATATCGTGCTTGTACCCGGAGATATTTTATGCAAACAACGATCTACCTGATCCGCCACGGCGTAACCGGCTGGAACAAACAGAAGAAATATTGCGGCTACATGGACGTGCCGCTGAGCAGGGAAGGGTGCTCCCAGGCGAAAAAGCTCGGCGCGCGGGTCAAAAAAATAAAATTCGACGCGATATACGCAAGCGATCTCAAGCGGGCATACAAAACCGCGCGCATCGCCTTCGGTGCTTCATGCGCGATCACCCGGGTCCCGGGCCTGCAGGAGATGAATTTCGGCGTGCTTGAAGGCCTGCGCCATGACGATATCGTTAAAAAATACGGGCGCGCGTACAAAAAATGGCTCGCAGACCCGTTCAAAAACCATTTACCGAAAGGAGAGCGTATCGGAGCATTCCAGAAACGGGTTACAAAAGCTGTCAAAGGTCTTATCGCACAGAACCGCGGAAAAACAATAGCCGCGGTATGCCACGGCGGCACGATCAGCGTATTCGTCATGGCAGTATTAAGAAAAAAGTCGTTCTGGAAATACGTGCCCAGATCGACAAGCGTCACGATCGTCGAATACAAAGGCAACAAGCCGCGGATCGTTCTGTTCGACTGCATCGGCCATTTATTATGATCCGCTTAACCACCCTGCTGGCAAAAGAAGTCCCGGTGAGATCCCGGGCGCTGCCCGGCAACGGTAAAGCCTCCGCACAAGAAGAGGCGAGCCCGGTCGATTGTCCGCAAGGGTAATTATTCTCTCGGGAGGAGAAATCATGGGACAAAAATCACGCGTCATTGCAGTAACGCTGGTCAGTTTGGCTGCAGCCGTTCTATTCTCACACATCTCGCATGCGCAGGATGACATCGGGCTGGACCGGATAGTCGTCACCCCGTATCGCTACGCTGACGAAGTCCATAAAGCCCCTGCCGCAGTAACCATCATCGGTCAGGCACAGATCCAGGCGTCGAACGCCCAGACCATCCCTGACCTTTTGCGTTCACAGACAGGCGTGGTCGTTCGCGACTGGTACGGCAACGGCACCAAGGTCTCAGCCGATATCCGAGCCTTCGGCGAACAGGCGCCGTTGAACACGGTCGTGCTCATCGACGGCCGCAGGATCAACGAGGTCGACATATCCGGCGCTGACTGGACGCAGATCCCCCTGAACCAGGTAGAGAAGATCGAGATTCTGCGCGGTTCATCGGGCGCGGTCCTCTACGGGGACAATGCGTCGGGCGGGGTCATCAACATCATCACGAAAAAAGGATCGGGCAAGCCCGTATGGAACATCGAGGCGCAGGCAGGAAGCTATGACCTCAACAAGCAGATGATCAGCGTGAACGGTTCTGAAAAAGACCTTTCCTATTATGTATCTGCCAGCCGCGATTCGACGCACGGGTACCGGGAGAACAGCCATTATAAAGCCCGGGATTTTGCCTCACGCCTTAATTATGATATCGATCCCGAATTCGCCGTGCGGCTGCACGGGGGACTGCACTATTCCGACTACGGGCTGCCGGGGGAATTATCGGACGCGGAGATCATCACGCTCGGCCGCAGGGCGTCGAAATACGGCGACGATTTTGCCAGAGACCGCGACTGGTATCTGAATACGGGCGCGACCAAAATATGCGCGGATTGGGGAAAGATCGACCTTGATCTTTCATACCGCAGCCGCGGGGTCGACACATTCTGGCGCGTGTTCTACGGCGGCTGGGGGAATCCCATCAGGCATGACCGCATCGACACGATCGGATTTACGCCCAAATATATACTCGAAAAAAACGTTGCCGGCCGGGCCAATACGTTCATCGCGGGCGTTGACCTGTACCGGGCGGATTATGCATCCGATGCGTACGACTATTCCGACGTCGCGCAGGAATTCACCCGGATCAATAAGCTGACGCGGGCATTCTATGTGCAGGATGAAATGGAGATCCTCAACAGGCTCTATGCGTCAGGAGGTTGGAGGCACGAAGAGGCGGAATATCAATTCGATTACCATAATGCGCCGGGGACCGATACGCTCGACAGCGCGATCAAACCGTCGAAAAAGGCGTATAATGCGGGGCTCGTCTGGAGATATCGGGACGAATCGAGCATATTCGGCAATGCGAGCAGGAGTTTCCGCTTTCCGGCAACCGACGAATATTCATTGACCTGGCCGAGCCACGGCATCGATACAACGCTCAAGCCCCAGGAAACCAAAGATTACGAGATCGGCATCAAGCACCGCTTCGGGCCGAAATTCAAAGCCGATATGACGCTGTTCAGGATGAACATCGAGCATGAGCTCTATTATGACTATGCGTCATATTCGAACAAGAATTATGACCGGACCCGCCACGAAGGAGTGGAGGCGGGGATAGAAGCAGGGATCGGCAAGGATCTCGTATTGACCGGGAATTACGCATATACCCGCGGGCTTTTCCGCGGCGGCGCGTACGACAAACGGACCATACCCATGGTGCCGAGGAATAAGGGCAGTGTGGGGCTCAAATACCGTTTCGCGCAGGCGTTCACGCTGAACCTGACCGGCAATTACGTGGGAGAGCGGTACTTCATCAACGACCAGGCAAATGCGCTCTCGCGTTTAAACGGCTTCTTTACCGCTGACGCGAGCCTGTCGTACGTGTACAAAGACCTGACAACAACGATCGGGGTCAATAACATCCTGGGCAAAGAATACGCCGAGTATGCGACCTGCAACCCGACAACGGGCAAAAAGGTCTATTACCCGTCTCCCGCACGCAGTTTCACGGTCAAGCTCGCTTATAAGTTCTAGATAAAAATAGGTGTCAAAATCGAAAGGCTAAAAACGGGGTCAGAATTATTTATTTGCTATCCGCACATCAGCTGTCGGCAAATAAATAATTCTGACCCCGTTTTTAGCCCTTTGTCCGTTTTTTATTGACAAGAGAGATGCGGTATCATATAGTTGCATTATGAACCCGGATAAATTCTTCCAGACAGCGGTCGTCATATCGGCGCTTGCGCATGTTTCTTTTATCGCGGTGAATCTGCCGTCATTGAACTTCCTGCGGCTGAAGAAGCCGAAGCAGGAGATCAAGGTCGTCTACATCAAGAATCCGCAGCAGCCGGACCTGCGCCCTCAAAAAAAAGCCGCCCGTGAACCGCTCGTAACACGGATCCCCGCAAAAGTAACGGCTGACAGCAAAAGCCTGCTGGCACCTCTTCAAAAAAGCACGGATTTCATCAAGCGCAGTTCCGGATTCGCGGCAAAAGAACCTGCGATCGTCAAACCGTTCACGCTCAAGCCCGACATCATCCCGGTAAGGAAAAAGATCACGCTGCCGCCTGTTGAAACGACCAAGATGAGCAATCCCTCGTATATCAGTTATTACCAGCTTGTCCGCGAGAAGATCAGGCGAAGCGCGTATCAGAACTACTCGCGCACGGAAACAGGGGATATATTCCTGTCATTTGTCATTGCGCAAAACGGGTCTTTGCGCGACATACGGCTCATCGAAGAAAAATCCACGCCGAGCTATTATCTGAGGGATATCGCCGCGCGCAGCATCAGGGCCGCCGCGCCGTTCCCGGTCTTCCCCCGGGAACTCGATTACCCGCAATTATCCTTCAACGTCATCATCTCCTTCGAGATCGAATAACCGGATATACGCTCAGTGGGGGGGCTGGTAAGGGGTTTCATTTTATTGCCCTTCATAAAATGAAACCCCTTACCAGCCCCCCTCTGAGAAACCGTTTTCAATCGGATTGACAACGGTAGAAAATATGCTATAATTGTCTGGTAGAGAAGGAAAAGCCACGGATTTCTTTTAGAAGGCGGACCATGTTCCCGAAAGCGGAAAAGAGGCTTTTCCCCAGGATACGGATCAAAAACCCGGTCGGTTATCAGGTACGGGGCACGCACGATTTTGATCATATCCAGACCGACGATATCAGCGTCGGCGGGGTGGGATTCACGAGCGATCGCTTCATCCCTCCATCAACCGCGGTGAACCTCGAGATCAACGTAGCAGAGAGGACCCTGCGGCCTATCGGAAAAGTCATACGATCAATGGCGTCTTCGCATTCGGACCGGTTCAAAACAGGCGTATCGTTCGTCGAGTTCGAGCCCGACGAAAAGAGATATCTTTCGGATTATATCACAATGAGGCTTAATCACGATTAAGGAGCAACTCCATGGCAGATGAGCAAACGCAGGGAACAGAGGCGCCGGTAGTCGAAAAACAAACGAATTGCCTGGGCTGCAACAAGCCCCTGAAAAAATTACGCAGGTACTATCGCAACGGCAAGTTCTATTGCACGAAGAAATGCTGGATAAAAGCCACGAAATCCAAGGGTAAAGAGGAAGAAGAGAAATGAGCAAGACCACTCCTAAAGAACGACGGGTACATCCGCGCATCAACCAGAATCTGCCCATCAGCGTCGTGGCGAACGGTTATGATTTTGTCACCAGCACCATGAATATCAGCTGTCTCGGCGCATATTGCAGGATCGAAAAATACGTGCCGCCGTTCACGCGCGTCCGCATCAAAATGGAACTGCCGATGGCCAGGAACGAGAAAGCGCCCGTTGAATGCGACGGCGTCATCGTCAGGTCAGAGGACGAATCTCAGGGCGGATTCAACGTCGCGATCTATTTCAACAAGATCACGGATGCTCCCCGCAAGAAGATCACGCAATATATCAATCAGTTCCTGCCGTAATCTGCCGGAATGGGAAGCGCGCGCAGCCCGAATCGCGTGAAATTGATCATCGGCTTGATCTACAGAGACTCGCAAGAGTATCTGGCGGTCAAGCCGTTTTTATTGCGCGCGTTCGGGCCCATAGACTATGAAAGCCCGGAGCTTCCGTTCAAGCACACCGATTATTACAGGCGCGAGTTCGGCACCTGCCTGACACGGCGATTCATCGCCTTTTCACGGCTCATCGTACCTTCGGCCCTGGCTTCAATTAAGACCCGCACCAATAAGATCGAGCAAAAAAGATCGCGCAGCGGCAAACGACTCATCAACATCGATCCCGGGTATATCGACATGGCAAAACTGGTCCTGGCATCGACCAAGGATTTCTGCCACCGGATATATCTTGACCGCGGGATATTCGCTGAGATCACCCTCGTGTACCGAAAGGATAGTTTTACCCGGCATGAGTGGACATACCCGGATTACCGCACGCCCGAATATATCGCTGTCTTTAACCGCATACGAAAGGACTACGCTGTACGATCATGCAGCCAGCATATTTGAAAGCATATGAGAACGGGACATTAGATTCGGCTGTCAAAGCCGCCGGCCTTTTGTTACAGTCCTGCACGATCTGCCCGCGCAGATGCAAAGTTGACCGGACAAAAGGAGAAACCGGCTTCTGCAAGACCGCAGCCCGGGCGGAAGTATACAGCTACCTGGCCCATCATGGCGAAGAACCCCCCATATCAGGCACCAAAGGCTCCGGAACGATCTTCTTCTCCCACTGCAATATGGCCTGTTTATACTGCCAAAATTACGAATTCAGCCAAAAAAACGGGCAGGGGGGAGGGGTTTCAAGCGCAGAACTAGCCCGGATAATGCTGGATCTGCAGAAAAGGGGCTGTCATAATATCAATCTGGTCAGCCCTACGCATGTAATGCCCCAGATACTGGAAGCGCTCAAACATGCTGTCAAAAAGGGCCTGACCATACCGCTCGTATATAACACCGGCGGGTACGAACTGCCGAAAATGATACACCTGCTTGATGGGATCGTAGATGTCTACCTGGTTGATATGCGGTATGCAGACAAAGACCTCGCGATCAAATTTTCAGCCGCTGCCGGCTACCCTGAATATAACCAAGCAGCGGTACGGGAAATGCATTGCCAGGCCGGGCTTGCCCAATTCGATGAAAAAGGTATCATAGAGAAAGGGCTCATCATACGGCATCTGGTCTTACCCGAAAACATCGCAGGAACAGAACAGATCATGAAATTCATTGCCGAGGAAATATCCATACATACATATATCAGCCTGATGAGCCAGTACACGCCGTATTATAAGGCAGACGAATACCATGGGCTTAACCGCAGGATCACCGTACAGGAATACAAAACCGCACAGGACTGCATGGATAAATACGGCTTGCACAACGGCTGGACCCAGGACTCAGGCGGCCTTGAGCGGTTCGCAGGCGTCAATATCAAACCGGTCATATGAACAAAAAAGCCTTCCATAACAGGATCATCAGATTCTTCAAAGTCCTGTATCTGAAATTATTCAGGATCAATGATTCCCCGCAGCGGGTATCCCTCGGCTTCGGTGTGGGCGCATTTGTCGGATTCCTGCCGGGAACCGGCCCGATCGCCGCACTGGTGCTTGCGGCATTGTTCAGGATCAACAAAGCGGCGGCGTTGCTCGGAAGCCTCCTGACCAACACCTGGCTCAGTTTCCTGACAATTATCTTGTCAATTAAAATCGGCAGCCGTATAATGGGACTTGAATGGCATCAGGTATATGACCGCTGGCAGGAATTGCTCAAGGATTTTCACTGGAAACAACTCCTGGATGTGTCGATCCTGAAGCTTATCCTGCCTGTTCTAACCGGGTATTTGGTCCTGTCATTCTGCCTGGCTATCGCGGTCTATATCGGCGCTCTTGTTATACTGACAATGTTAAAAAGGAGGCGCGATGAAGATAAAAACAGAGCTCATATTTCCCGGTAAGCTCAAGGACCAACCGGTCATGTGCGAGGCCTGCAAGAAATATGATATGTTACTGACCATTCACGAAGCCTCGTTCTCGAAAGATACAGGCTGGGCATTTGTCACGCTCAGCGGATCCAAAGATGACATTGTCAAAGGAATGGCCTATCTCAAGAAGTCAGGCGTAGTGGTCAGAAAAAGCCTGAATCTTATTTAAAGCTCGGGGACGGTTGTTAAAAGCTTGGGGACGGTTCTCATTTTATGGAAAGGCAATAAAATGAGAACCGTCCCCAAGCTTTTAGTTCAATCTGCAGCCATCTTCATATAATCAATAGAAGAAGTAAATCCAGTGAAGTCAAATCAGACTTATTCACAGAAAAATCAGTTTTGATGTAACTCTTTATTCAACATAGCTTTGAAGCAATTTCTCCATATTGCGGAGTTAACATAAGATATATTATAACCAGTAGTGCGACATTTAAAATTAAGATCAAAATACTGTTTATAATGACCCTCGGGCGCTTTTCTTTTCATCCAGATACTTGCCAATCATAGCCAATTGCTTCGCGTTTGGCTTTGTTTTATCCTTCAGCCACCGCTGGATTGTCCTTTCACTGGTACCAAGATATTCAGCCAGCTCCTTTGTCTGATAGTCCCCGCTGTACATATAAAACTCATGCAACTTAAGCCATTCCTGCAGCTCTTTATCCATTTCCGGCTCCTTTAATACCCTTTTCAAATACGTCGAATTTCCGCTTAAGAAACAGGCTTGCCGACCCATTTTTATATAGGATGTCACGCAATTTCAGCGAGTTTTTATGCGCGTAAGCAAACATATAATACCAGCCATTCTTGGTCTTTTGCCGGTATATTGTCCTACCCGGCATACCCAAGCGCATTAAGTTATCGTTTATACCCTTGATAAAACCTTCAGAGCTGCTGACAAATTTAGATCGAATTGACGAATGCGGGGCGTTTTTTTCATAAAAAACGCTTCCGTCACCGTCAAAAACGCCACGCAAAAAAATCTGATAAATACTCAAACGGCACTTCCGGGAATTTGATAACCATGCTCTTATGAGAAACCAGCCCAAGCGCCTTTAATCTTTCAACCATATATTTCCGGGCAAAGTGAAAAATATACAACCTCTTTTGATGCTTAGATAGCTCGATCTTATGCGTTGAACGCATGGCGTTTCTGACCGATTCAAGCAACTCCTTGTCATTTATGCTCAGCGCCACGGTACCTGTCTTTGATATACAACCGTCGGTAAACAACAAACCCAAAACATATGCCATGTCTGACGACCATTCATCAAAAAAGCGCTCATTAATGTCAAAGAACTGCTGCGACAGTTTCTGTTGTTTCTGCGCCTCTAAACGGGCTTCTGATTTTGTCCGCTGATGAATACCATACTGCTTCATTTTTTTGTAAACAGCAATACGCGAAACGCCATATAGATCCGCAATATCCTGAAGCGATTTCCTGCGGTCCCAATACAAATTTTTCAGTACTGTGCAAGTCAGACTTTCAAGCTTGGCGCACATAAAATTATTTTACCATTTTATTTTGCGAGCTGGTTAAATATTTCTTAGAATCAGCCATCAACCTGCTAAAAGCAGGCTCATCAGGCACAGTATCATCCTGCTGCCGGGCAGGAACAGGCACAATTGACCCATCCTGTATATAGATCGTCTTGCCATTGACCAGGGCATCGGCTATGGCTTTCTGCGCCCGTTTAATGGTCCTGCTGAAGGTCTGCTGGGATATGTTCATGGACCTGGCTGCATCTGCCTGGCTCAATCCCTTGTAGTGGGCGAGACGTATGGCCTCGAATTCATCAAGGCCGAGAAACGCCTCATCAGGCCTTCCGGGCCTGCCTCGGGGGCTGAACTGGCTGATCTTGGGGTCAGATTCGATAAAGCGCCGTTTCCTGGGCCTGCCACGGCTTCTTTTCGGCATTTTGCGCATCGCTTGCCTCGTAGTTTTTACTTATACTTAACGCCACAGTTATTTTGAGTATATACTCATTATTAGTTTGTGTCAATACTTTTCTGGTACCAGAACTGAGCACAAATATTGCATTTGCGCATGTATCGAATTTATGAAAATCGATAACAGAACCGATGTTCCACGCGCCCATGTTTACGCCCGCATGTGTTGTTTTTCAGCAACAAAAAGGGCCTGACAATATTCGATCTGTCAGGCCCTGCTCCTCTCCCCTTGCGGCATGATCCGCTGTTAATGATTCGCGCTTCCTGTGTCCTTTATGCCATTACAATCGGCTTCCAGGCATTATCCTTCCACACATACAGATTATATTTATAGATGACCATTGTCTGCCCTGTTGCCGGATTTGACGGCAATGTTGACACGACAGTCACATCCTGCTGGGACGTATATTGCGAAGCAAGGCTGCCGCTAAAGAACACATCTGCAGTCGGCTCATCTAATTTCTGGTAGATTCGCACATCGTTGGTGCCGCCATCGACATTAATACTGATTATGATATAGTTCGCATACCTATCCATACTTATGATCTCTCTGCCTTGCCCTTGGATATGCCTGCCCATGGCGATCCTGCGGCCCAATTGCTCAGGCGTCAAGTTCGGCTCAGCCAGCGGCGTCGTGCCCGGTCCGGCTCCTGTTCCGGCTCCTGTTCCAGCCCCTGCTCCTGCTCCGGCACCCGAACCCCCGGTACCGGTATCAGATCCCTCCTCGGCTTCGAACTCATGAACAAGCTTCCACTGATTCCGGTCATACCGGTACAGACCCTGGACCTCCCCGGCCGCATCAACAACTGCCACGATCTGACCGTGCACGGGCCGCGCGATCTCATCCGTTGACGTAACCACCTGCGCCCTGCCGGTCACGGTTCCGCCAGGCAGATCGACACTGAACTGCTGGTATACATTTCCCATTTCAGCAGCAGCAGCGACACGCATCCAGGAATTAGAATCCGCATCCCAATTATATACCGATTCCCTGCCGAGAATATCACGGATCACAACTGTATCCTGGCCCTGCGTGTGTTGTGCAGGCAGGTGCGTTACTACCGGCACATCTTCATGTTCAACGCCGTCAATAGTGACGTCCGCTGACATTGTATCGCGGTCTATCTGTGCGCCAACGGTAAATGTGGCTATACTGCGCTGCCAGCTGCCAGCTTCCTCATCAAAAATATAAACGGACGTGCGGTTCCCGTCTTGAACAACACACATATCTCCGTCATCAAATCCGGTAGCTGCAGGCACCTGCGATACCACCGGTACATCAGTGGCTTCTGAACCGCCGGGCAGTTGTACGGTTGCAGTAACCGATCCGCTGACGATCCTCGGATTAGCACCTTCACCATCTCCGGTCTGAACTACTTCGTATTTATTGCTTGTCGCACTCCAGCGATAGACCTGCGATCCGACAACTACATATTCAGAACCGTGGGTTGCGGGGACCTGCGCGGCAAGCCCTGCCTGAACCTCTTCCCCTCCTACCATGATCGTCTGCTCGTAACTTCCCGCTGCAACGCTCGCTGCAGGAACCCGTTCATAAGAGATATTCTCCCAGCGGCCTGCAGCGCCGCCGGTACCGGGTTGATATTCATACACCATACCTCTGAAAATTACCCTGTTCGGGTCTCCTTCTCCGGGAGCTGTTGTAGGCCTGCTGTCAACAACAGGCACAGACACAGTAGCCGTACCGATCCTGACATCACAGGAAATTCCGGTAACGCGAGCCCCTCGATCGGTTATATCATCCCATCGCGCAGGTTGTGTACCCTGCGCTGCCTGATACTGCATAAGCCTGTCACTTACACTAACTCTTTGTCCCGCAGTAGGATTCGAAATATCTCCCGTTGCTCCGACTACAGGCACGCGCTGGGAACTGCCTCCGATGGTAACCTGCTGGAATATCCCGCCGGGATTCACCTCAGTACTTTGGGTGATCCGGCTCCCTACAAATGAAAGGGGCATTTCAGAGAAACGCGTCCGGGCATTATCCAGCGCATCTCTGAACGCCGAGGAATACTCGCTATCGAAACGCGATGAAGGCATCTGAAAAGTATGGCCGCCGACAGTCATCGTACCGTCCGTCTCCCCTGCAGAAGGTTCCGTGGCCCACAACTGACCTGCAGCCATTGTCACAGAACACAGCAATATTACTAAAAAAACTGTACACTTTTGGATTCGTTCCATTCTGTCCTCCTTTATTAGGATACCCGCACGCATTCTTATTTCTGCGACTCGATCTGCCTGATCGCTGCCATGATCCGCTCCTCAAGGTCTTTTTCCGAATGGAGGTTTTCTCCGTTGATCTTCAAACCCTTGAGCATATCCACAAGCCAGGCGATCAGCTTTGCCCTGGACAATTTAGAGCCGGACGAAAAAAGCGCATCCTTGCCCAGCTTGTCCAGGTAATCTACTTCGTCCCTGTTCAGAAACGTAACCACCCGCTGATTCCGGTTCTTTGCCTGTTCATCCATGGCGTCCACCTCCGTGGCTGGTAAAACAAAAAGAGTTACTCCCTTTGGCAGCGCAGCCTCCCGGTGTTTCCGGGACTGTCACTTTGCGTGCCGGCATTACTGCCGGGTTGCCCTTGTCAGTAAAATAACCCTTTACCAATTTGCACTATGTGCAAAGTAAGTATAGCACAAAAACGTAAAAATTCAAGTTTACTGTAATTCACTGTAAATAAATATTTTATGAAAGAGCCCGGCGCATGGCAACTTGATATTTTACAAAAATGTGTTATATTTAGTTCGGAATCCAAAATCAAGGAGGGCCAGCATGAGACAGGCCATAGTCGTCGTTGTTATAGCTTTCCTTCTTCTCCCCTGCGCTTACGCGGCAGACACCGCGCAATCGCCCGCCACGCTCAGCCCGACAGTCACGCAGGTAGTCGGCGACAAAACCGATGCGAAACTCGGAGCCGCATTATATCCCAAATTCACCGATTTCATTGACAGCACGGACGCCGCATGCCAGGCATATCTTGAAAAAGACTTTGCCGACGGCGGACTTTCGCTGGCGCCCATATGCACAAAGAGCAAATACGGCAGCAGGAATACGGGCGGCAAATGCCTGGACCAGTTCGTTCCTGTTGAATCACTGTTCATCAAAAACTTCGCCGTTCCCGCTGGCTATCGTAAAAGCGCCAGGCTTTTTATAACCTGGACAGTGCGTCTCGAAGGTTATTCGAAGAAATATTCGGTCAATCCTGAACTATGCAGGAACTGGTATGGGACTGTATCGGCACAATTCCCTGCCGGGCCTGTGAAAACGGCTCTCTACGTAAACGGAAAACAAATCGGCGCGGATGTCAGCCTCGAGATCCCGCAGGCTGAATCCGTCAATATCAGAGAAGTGCGGCCGCCCAGCGGAGGATTTGACCCGACGCTCGTCGGGACCTATGTCCTGACAGCGGATGATTTCCCGGACAAGCTCCTGCCGGCCTCGATCGGCCTGATCGAAATACGCTGGAAGAACGAGACCGCGATGGATATCGTCAGCCCCAAAGGCATGCGCAACATGATCATCAACATGGTCCCGGTCACCAAAGAAAGCTAAAAACTCAAGGGCTAAAAAACGGGGTCAGAATTATTTATTTGTTAGCTGCGCACATAGCGGCAAATAAATAATTCTGACCCCGTTTTTTTGCCTTGCCTTGGCAAATTGGCATAAAATATGCTATACTTTCCTTATCTATGGAACTCAAACAGAAACTTGAACTTAGGAAACTTCTGGCGCCTGAACTGCGCCAATCTTTGCAGATCCTGACCCTGCCGATCATGGATCTTCGTGAATTGGTCGATCAGGAAATGCTCGATAATCCCGTGCTTGAGGAAGCCGCTCCTGAAAGCATGGAGAAGATGCTTGACGCCCTCTCCTCTGCAGCCGAGAACAAGAGCCTCGCTTCTGAAGCACCCATAAGCGATGACGAGATCCAGAAACGAGATTATGTCCAGTCAATGATGACCAAAAAAGTGTCGCTCCAGGACACGCTGTTGAAGCAACTGGGCATGTTCGCGGATTCAGCTGACGATATAGCCATCGGCCAGGAGATCATCGGTAATATCGATGACAACGGATATTTACGGATCAACCTCGATGAGATCGCGTCAACTTTGAATATATCGATCCAGAAGACCGAAAAAGTCCTCAAATTAGTCCAGCAATTCGAGCCCGCAGGCGTTGGCGCCCGCAATATACCCGAATGCCTGCTCATCCAGCTTGCGCTTGCAAAGGAAACCGATCCGGTCCTCCTGAACATCGTCAAATATCACCTCGAGGACGTGGCTTCCAAAAATTATTCCAAGATAGCCAAAGCGCTGAAAGAGTCGGTGGAGAAGATCACAGAGCTCGTTCAAAAAATATCAGCGCTCGACCCAAAGCCCGGCAGGAACTTCTCAATAGACGAAATACAGCAGATCATACCCGATATCATCATTGACCTGACTGAAGAAGGCGAGCTGAAAGTAACGATCAACAACGAAAGCATGCCGCGGCTTTTGATCAGCAAGACCTACCGCCAGATGGCAAAAAAGCCGGATCTTGACCCGGCGACAAAAGAATTCCTGACTGCCAAGATCAAGCGGGCATACGAGATCCTTCGGGCTATCACCAAACGCCAGAGCACATTGCGCCGCGTGGTCGAGACGATCATCACGATCCAGAAAGACGCGATTACGCAGGACATTTCCCTGCTTAAACCTCTGACCTTCCGCGAAGTGGCAGAGATCATCGGCATGCACGAATCAACGGTCTGCCGCGTTGTCATGAACAAATACGCGCAAACGCCCTGCGGGGTTTACGCGTTGAAGGATTTCTTTCCGAGCAAACTGCACACAGCCAGGGATACCAACGGCCAGGCAGTATCCTCAGAACATGTCAAAAGCCTCATCACCGATTATATCGCTGCTGAAGACAAAAAACACCCGCTTTCCGACGAGGATATTGTGAAGTTATTGAAGGGGAAAAACGATCTGGAAGTAGCCCGCAGGACCGTTGCCAAATACCGCGAAGAACTGAAGATCCTCTCCTCCTCCTTTCGCCGAACCAGATAAAAAAACGGGGTCAGAATTATTTATTTGCTAGCTACGCGCATAGCGGCAAATAAATAATTCTGACCCCGTTTTTAGCCTTGTTTTACCGCGGGGCGAGGGAGCGATAGACGCATAGGGTTGCTTCGGCAATGAGCTCCCAGTCGTATCGTTCACGTATCAGGGATATCTGGGTGTTCTTCTGGCCTTCAGTCAGGCCATGAGCCATATAATAGGCGATCTTTTCAGCAAGCGCGGGCACACTGCCCACCGGGTAATAACGGGAAGGCTCAAGCTCGGGCACGCGATTCGGCTCAATATCGCTGGCAACGCATGATATTCCATACCCAAGGGCCTCCAGCAGCGCAAGCGACAGGCCTTCATGATACGACGAAAGCACGAACAATCCCGCGTGGCTATACATCTGCCGCAGCGCCCTGCCGGTCAAAAAACCCGTCAGGATTATATTCTTGTTGGCCCTGGCGCGTTTTTCAAGCAAAAGGCTGTAGGCGGTCTCATGATCGGCTTTCCCCACGATCACCAGGTTCATGCTTGAAGCTATCCTCCCGGACCGCTGAAGCACTTCGAACGCATTGATCAGATCAAGGAAACCTTTTTCCGGGACAAACCTGCCGACAGACAGGATGTATTCTTGCCGTTTCAATCCGAATTTGTCAATAACATCTTCGTCATGATCAAGATCAGCCGCGCTTACGCCGTTCGGTATTACCGAAGTCTTAAAGGCAAAATGCTTATGCCTTTTTTTGATCCCCCACGATATGGCGATGACCTGCGACGAAAACACCAGCCCGGCCAGTTCCGATAAACGCAGGAACGCCCGCGCGGCCGTGCCCCACTTTTGACGCTCATAATCAGGGCCGTGGTTGGTAACGACCACCTTCATGCCGAACAACCGCGCCACAGGCGCAAAAAATGACGGGCCTATGGCGTGTATATGGAGGATATCAGGCCGGTATCCCACTGCCGCCACGATGCCGGTTAAGGTATGTAAAAAGGCTTCGAGGAACTTGTTCTTTACGCACGCCAGCGGAACGACACGCACCCTTTTGTAGATATACGACTGATTAATTTTGACGTATTGCCGCCGCGCAAACACGATCACCTCATGTCCCTGTCCCGCCAGCAAAGTATACAGATTCTCGCAATGCGCCTCAATGCCGCCCTGCACGTGCGGGAATCCCCTCGTGCCTACGACACAGATCCGCAGGCAGCCGGGCGCGCAAACCCTCCGGCGCATGACCGTCCGCTGCGATGACACATTGCTGGAAGACTGAGATACCTGGACCATCGGTATACCTCCTTACAAGACTATATCCTTATGCAGTAACATCCTCAGTTTATTTCGCATGACCCATGCTGCAGGCACTGCCATCCGCTTCTTCATAGCCGGGGCGACCGAACCGATCATCCAGCAGTTCTTATCGCATACAGCGACCGCATTGCGCGCTTCTTGTGCCCTGCTGCTACTCCATATCTCGTCGAATGGCTGCTGCCGGATATTCCCCATGCTCTTTTCCATGCCGTTGCAGGGCATACAATTCCCGAACGGATCGATGAATACAAGATCGGTCCCGACTTCGCACGGCAGAAGGCGTTTGCCGCCAAGCGCAAAATTAAGGAGCCCGTGATTGAAATACCCGCGGAACCAGTTCTTGACGCGCCTTGACTTGAGCAGATCAGTGATCAACAGCGTCAGATTCTTCCTGAACAGATCGGTATTGGTAACCGCATTGTCGAATTTGTGGAAATAAAAATTGTTGTGCACGCATGCGGTCGCGAACTCAAAATCGAGCCGTTTGCTCAATTGATACAAAGGCATGAGGTCGTTTATGTTCTTATCCGACAGGGTGATGCCGAACCCTATATCCTTTCGGCCCAGTTCATCCAGCTCCAGCAGGGTTCTCAACCCCCGGTCAAAACCGTCCTTCAAACCCCTGAGCGAATCGTTCACCGCAGGCATGCCTTCGATGCTGACGCGAAAACCAAGTTCCGGATATTTTTTCGCAAGCGCAACGATACGATCAGTATAGTATCCGTTCGTGCTGATGACGATGCGCCGCGCCTTGTCGCGCATGACCCTGACGAATTCCCCAAGGTCCTCCCTGATGAACGGCTCTCCTCCGGTCAGATTGCAAAAAGCCACCTCAGGCAGGGACAATAAATCCCCGGGCTGGATCTCCGCCTCCGCCTTGCTCGGATACATCCACGTGTTGCACATATGGCATTTCGCATTGCAGCGGTACGTTATGGCTATGAGTATCTCCTTTGGCAGCGGAATCTTTATCATGGATCTTTCCTTGTAAATTCCATGGCAGTCACGGAATGCCGCTCGAAACAATATGAAAAAACGCTGTCAACGCCCTGCATTTCTCCTGCCGCGACGCAAACCGCGCGCCCGCCGGCTTCATTTGTCGCATCCACGGACCCTCCGTTAAGGACCCACACGCCCGCGCGATCAACAACAGCGGTATCATCGAACTCGATCGTGCAATCAACATCTCTTTCCATATTCTTGTTCACCACAATAAGATATATCGAGTTACCGTCATCGCTTTTGCTCTGATTCACGGATAAGCCGCATGTAGAAGGCATGATTTCCGCATCTACGAGCACTGCCCCGAAATGATCCTTATATAGTTCATAGACAAAGTAATTCGGCCTCATGATGTATTCGATCGGAACGGTATAGTCATGCCCCATGTAATCATCCCGCGCATACGCCATTCCCCAGTAGCTGTTCGCAAACTGCCAGTAGTTCGCCATCATGATCCTGTATTCAGGCTTCATCATGATGCGCAACAGCTCAGCGTTCACGAGCGCCGCTCCCAGGCTATGCCTGTAGGGGACCGGCTCGTCCTGGATAAAACCCGCGTTATATTCCGTTACGGCCAGAGGCATTGATTTTCCCGCCTTTTCTTGAACAAGGCCCGCGGTCCGCTTAAGCATGGGCTCATATATCGACCCGACGCGTTCCAGCGTCCTTGAAAATATCTCTTGGGCAGCCATCCCGGATATTTCTTTGCTGTTCACTCCGGGGTCAGGATACATGTGCACGATGCCGAAATCTATCCTGTCCCTGATGATATTCATCACCCCACGGTCCCATTTCGGTTCGCACAGGATTGCGCCGATTTTAATGGACGAGTGCACATCCTTCATCGCCCTCCAATAGGCAAGAAACCTCTTTGCGTATGCTTCAGGCGAAACAGACCGTATCGCCCTGTGATCTCCGTGCCAGACTTCATTGCCAAACTCAAAATACGCGACCCCATAGGGCTCGGGATGGCCGTTCCGGGCCCGCATCGCAGCCCAGTCGATCCCTCCGTTCGGATTCAGCCCGTTATTACTGGAATTAAGATATTCGACCAGATCAGCAGCGTCGGACTCATTGCCCGTAAAATAGCTTACCGTAATGACCGGGACTGCGCCTGTTTCCTCGCACGTCCGCAAAAATTCATCGATACCGAATAAGAAACGTTTCCTGTCCGCTCCGATCGCGGCTTTCCAATCATACCAATGCGCGCCGCATCCGCCGGGAAAACGGATGGCGCGAACACCTGCCTTTTCGACAAGCTCCATGGCTTCTGTGACCGGCCTGCGCTGTTTCGGATCCCACACTCCGGCGCCGTAATCCGCATAGCCCTTGAAATCGCTGCCCCAGTCTTCATACGTGCTCGGGTCGTAGCCTATGAAATTCGCGCCGAATACCATATCACTGACCCGTCCGGCTTCTTTCTGCGCATGGATCCGTATCGCTGCCCTTTCGCCTGCCTGCGCGCGCGAACACGCGCACAGGATGATCCCTGCGATGAACCAAACTGCCGCGCCCCGCGTCGTCATCTTTGCCATGCGCTCCCCGTTACCAGCTTCAGCTTGAAAAAACTGAAAGGTTCTTTGAATGAAATACCCACCCTGCGCAGATCGAAATGATGCTGCCTTCCCGCAAGGTCATTGTTTCCGCCGATCGTCGAGACCGCCATTTTATATCCGTTGTCGCGCAACACCGGAAAGCAAACCTTTACGTCAAAATCCGCGCGTTTGCCATACGGATAGGCGAACGAATTCACCGGCTTGCCGATGTTCTTTTCGATCACCTGTTTTGCTGAAGCGATCTCATCGGCGACCTGGCCCGGACGCAGGACGGATAGGACACGGTGGCTGCGGCTATGGCCGCCGATATAAAACCCCTCCCTGCTCAATTCACGGATATGATCCCAGCTCATAAAAATGCGCTTCGCCTTTCGGGCGTCGATTCCCTGATTATGTTCCAGATCACACAGCGCTTCCGCCTCATGGTCTATGAGGCCCGTGGATATGAAGAATGTCGCCGGTATCCCGAACTCCTTGAGCACCGGATACGCGAGCGTATAGTTGTCAAGATATCCGTCGTCGAAAGTCACCCAGACGGGAAAATCCGGCAGTTGCTTTATGCCCTGTATGTCATCGATAATATCCTGCTCGCTGACCGGCGTGTAATGCGTTCGGATGAACCGCATCTGCTCCCTGAACGACTCAAGGTCAGTGAACATGTCGCGGCACGCAACGCTGTGCGCGTCCGTTGTCCGGAGGACGCGGTGATAGCAGATAATAAGGAGTTTGCGCTTATTCAAAGCGCGCAGCGCGCTATAGCCGCAGATCCCTTCAGCGATCCCGCCCAGGATGTTTTTTATCGTTTGCTTGAATGAAGTTCTGCTTTTTTTATCCATGTCGACTCGTGACGTCCTTGTAGATATCCATCAGTTTCTGATAATGCGATTCAGCAGAATATTTTCCTTCTGCAAGTTTTCGCGCATTCATGCCGAGCGCATGCGTCAATGCCGTATTATCCATGAGCAGCGCGATCTTCCGCGCAAGGTCCATGGCATCGCCTGATCCGCACACAAGGCCGGTCTGCCGGTCTTTGACCATCTCGGCGATCCCGCCTGCCTGAGTGGCGATGACCGGTTTTCCAAGCGCGAATGCTTCGATGATGCTTCGGGGATTGTTCTCCGCTTGCCGGGCAGGCAGGACAACGCACCGGGCCCTCTTTATCTGATCGTGGAGCGCGTTCCCTGACAAATAACCCTTAAACTCCACGTTCTTCATGCGCATGGATAATATCCTGGACATAAGCTGCTCCTGCTCTTCCCCCTCTCCGATGATCTTAAGCTTGATCTTGGGAAGCATAAACATCGCGTCGATAAGCGTATCGAGCCCTTTGCCTGCGGCCAGCCTGCCGAAATATACGACAGAGTCCTCATCCCCGCCGTAATGAGGCGTGAATGCGTTCACGTCGATAAAATTAGGCAGATATACGAGCTTCCGCCTGAAGCCCATATTCTGCAGCGTATCGCGCAGGAATACGCTCGGCGCGATAAAAACATCGACGCTGTCATATATCTTCATGATATTGTGATGCACATACATTTCAACGGCGGCAATAAGGCTCTTCGCCTTTGAATCCTTGACGCACGCGTTGACGAAACAACGATGATACCGGCCCTGCCCGCATTGACCGCACTGCCTTCCGTCCAGAGAAAGTTTATATCCCGGACAGACCATCTTGAAATCGTGCAGGGTCATCACAATGGGAACCCGCATTTTTTTCAGGCTGTGGATGATCGCAGGCGATATCTGATGGTATATATTGTGCAGGTGCGCCACATCAGGCCGTTCTTGATCCAGCAGCGCTGCCATCTTGCGTCTGGCCTCGAATGAATATATAATGCGCATCGACGCGGCTATCCTGCCTGCCGGCCCGAGGCGCTCATAATCGACGTTTGAGACAAAATACCGGTCGTATTCGTTTTTTTGATTGCGCGGATGAATCATGGAAAAAAACATCGTTTTGTGGCCGTGACGGTTCAAAAGGGAAACCGTGTCGAAAAATGCGTATTCCGACCCGCCTTTAAGATAAAAATATTTATTCGCCATCAATATCTTCATCGCGCCTCCCCGGTCTTATCCGGCTCATCCGTACTCGTGCCTGCGAGGAAGAATGCGGCTACGGTAAAATAGTACAATACGATAACGGTACTGCGCGCAAGGTTATCGGATACGCTCATGATCATGAACGCGATCATGAGGCTTGCCGAAAGCTTATACCGGTTCGCATCCGCATAGCTTCGCGCCCTGCCGAGCTTCACAAAAGCCGCGGATAGCATATAGAGCATGAGGCCGAGATACGAAAGGAATCCGGCAAAGCCGGTTTCGTATGCGATCCTCAGGTAATCGTTGTGCACGCCGATATCATAGGTGACCTCGAATACACCGATCCCTTTTCCGACAATGGGGTTCTCTTTGACGAAATCGATAGTCCTGCTCCATTGCTGTAACCGCCACTGCCAGGAGCTCAGGTTATTCTCGTCTTTTACACCTACGTCGCTGAAACGCCTCTGTATGGACGGCAGAAGCGCCGCCGCCACAAGCAGGACAATCACAAGGTAACGCATCTTTTTTATCAAAGGATTCTTGACGAAAAGAAAGAAAATCAATGCGGCGCTCAGGCCGATCCACGCGCCTCGGGTATACGTTTTGAACAATGCCGCGGCCACAATGCCCAGAAAGCAGTATAACAGGATACGCTGGTATCGTTTGACCGCGGGCGACTGTATCAAATAGAACAGGACCAGGAACACCATTACCAGATACTGGGAGAACACGTTCGGGTGCCTGAACGTGCCAAGGACCCGGTGGAAGCCTGCGTCCATGATGCCGCGGTGAAAGATCAGCTGATACGCCGCCATTCCCAGCGGCAGGATCGAGGACAGTATTATCAGTTTAAGAAGGAGCACGGATCGCTTCTTACCCCTGAAATACACCGCAACGTAGTTCACGGTGATCAAGATGGAAAGAAGCCTTATAAAATCCAGGACCGAATACCTGATATACCGGCTGTTGAAAAGCGACGCAAGGCACGCGGCCAGGAAAATACTAAACATGATGTTGAAGTTCACAAGCACCCGGTCGGAAAATATAACCTTGAGACTTTGTTTTCGCATGATCAAAGCGCCGCAAACGCCGATCAGTAACAGCGTATAAAGCGCTGCGGGGTTCAGCATGCCGCCGATCGAATAATCTGCCGCAATATCGATCATCGGCCTGGTCAGCAAAAAAAGGACAAAATACGTCTCGGGCCTCATGACAATGAACGGGCATGCGAGCATGGTGCACGTCAACCCTGCAGACAGCACGCTCAGGTTCACCATAAGCATTGCGATGACCGCAGCGGTTAAAGCCAATATGGTCATACTCATCATTGTCCCTGCCCTGCCTTTCCCCGGCTATGTTCCCTGCCGTGGTGCGCAGACATGAGTATTTTCATTGACATGACAACGGCAAAGATCAGCCCTGTAAAGGTCGACGCGGCGATCGCAAGCGCGGCTCCCGTTGACCCGAACCGAGGGACCATGACGGACAGCCCGGCGATCATGACGCTCATACGGATCACACCGACCGCAAATATCCTTTGCGTCTTGCCGCTCGCATAAAAAATGAAAGAAAAAGGCGTATATAAAAGAATGAACACCGCTTCGATCAGCAGGATGCGCGCTGCGGTCATGCCCTGGGCGTAGTCTGCGCCGAACAAATGCCCGATGAGCGCGGGAACCGCTGCTATCAATGCAATGATCATTGCGGTCAACCCTGTCGTCACCACCGCAGCATCCCTGAAATAGGTGCGCAAATGCTGCGGCGACCGAAGCGAAGCACACCCGCGCGGCATGAATATCGCCGTAGCGGCGCTTGTCATGATGCTGGCCACCATGGCGATGCGGACTGCCGCGGAATAGACCGCGATCTGGTGATAATCGGCAAATCGCGCAAGAAAAAGGATATCCAGCCTCTGCAGGACGACGTATAAAAGCGTCTCCGCAAAGAGCCACTTGCCGAAGTTGAACATGTTGCGGAAATGAACGCGGCTGACCGCAACCAGTAATTTCATTTCCCGGGAAAGATAGAGGGCTGCGCCCATACCCACCACAACGGCCACAATGCTGAACATAAGAGCCGCGTCAAACGGCGTCAGGATGATCTTTTTGACAAAGAACCAGCCGACGGAAAAGAATACGAGCGAATAAAAAACCGAATTGATGATCGAATATATGAGGAACTTTTCCTGAGCCTGATACATGCCGGACAGCGTTGAGAATACGCTCAGGAACCCGCCGGAAAAGATCGCCATGCTCACCAACCCCGTCAGCTCGGGCTTGCAGAATACGTGGACGCTTAAAAACCATCCGAACGGATACGACGCCGCGCATACAAAGACAAACGCCCAGACTTTCATGATAAACGCCGTGCGCAGGTATGCGAACCGTTCCGCCTCAGCTCCCGCCTTTGCGTAACGCACATACACGGCGTCGATACTTCCCGGCAGCTGCCACACAAGCATCATCACCGTAAAAAACATGGAAAATTTTCCGAATCCTTCGACCGTGAGGACCCTGACCAGCATAAGCATGGTCACAAATGAAATGCCCCGGGAAAAACCCGTGCCGAAGATGACTGAAAAATAGTCCTTAAAAAGCTTTTTCATATTTTCGAGAGTCCTTAATCGTGATACAGCTCATAAACCTGAACACCCTCATTGACGCGTATGGCTTGAAACCGAGACTGCGCGCCACGGAAAGCGACGCCGCGTTCCACTGCGGTATGTGAAGCCTGACACGCGTGAACCCTTTTTCCTTTAAAGCCACCATGGTATGTCCTGCGAGAAAAACCGCCAGGCCCTGTCCCCTGAACGCCGGATCGACATAAATATCATAAAAGAACGCGCATTGCGGCGGGAATGCCGCGCACTGCTTGAGATCGTCGATATACACGCGGTTCATGCCGGCCTTGATATATCCGATGACCCGGTTGTTGTGCTTCATATACGCATACAGATGCCCCTCTTGGCGCGCGGCCTTGAATTCATTCTCATTCCGCATCCATTTCTCGCCATGGCCGCGGATCCAGGAGATCGTGTCTTCCGTAGAATGAACGACTGAAACCGGAACCAGGGGCCGGCGGCACGGCTCAGCTGACGCGAGGTCTTTTTCGAACCAGATCGCGCTGTTCGAATCAAATACGACGCGAACGCATTTTCGCATAGCCCTGAATAAGAAGTTACGCGGCGATTTTTTCGTCATAACCCGTATTGGTCAATTTAAAATACGCTTTTCCGATCTCCTGCATGAATGTAGGATTCCGCTCAACGCCTACCACGCAATACATGCATATCTGCTTTTTTTCGCGGTCAACAGCACGCATGAACCTGCGGTGCGCTTCGTTCTTCCAGATTTCGTTAAAGTGCTCTGTCCTGACATTGCCCAGATGATAGTCATTGAAGAACGCGCACGGAAGAATATTGCCGAAGGGATCGACCGTTACCAGATATCTACATATATAGCATTTGCTGTTTCGAAACTCACCCTTTACCAGATTCTCGATCCTGAGCGCGTCTATGTTCTTGGTGATGAGAGAAAATTTATAATGTTTTTTCCCCTTCTTTATGCCGCGCAGGGCCTGCTTCAGGGCTATTGCCTGCTGTCTGTTGAGCAAAATAGACTCACCCTGAGAGACAAAATACGGCTGCGGGGCTATGCCATTAACCGCTGAAACATCGAGGCATTGTGCCGGGAATTCGCCTGCGTATTCGAACGCAAGGCTGTCTACTCCGTGGGTATCAGCAAAATCGACGATCTTATGCAATCCGCAGCTATTAAACCTTGAAACCGTGCAATTAAGCGCAATGCGCGGGAAGCCGGAACTTCCCCTCGCCTCTTTCAAGTACTCTACGGCATGTTCAACCTTTAAATACGATCCCTCCTGCCCCCGCACCGTATCCTGGACATCATCCACGCCGTCCATTGATATATAAACGGTGCTGATACCCGCATCAGCCAGCTCATGCGCAGTCCGGCAATCCATAAGCGTGCAGTTGGTCACCAGGTCCACTTCGGGAATACCTTTCGAGCGTATATACCGGGTGAGCGGCAGTAATACATCTTTGCGCAGGAGCGCGTCTCCGCCGAACATCTCGACATTGCGTATGCCGCGGCCTTCGACCATGTCTATGAACTTCATCCATTGCTCAAGCGACATTTCAGGTTCATCAGACGTGCGCTGCCACATCGTGCATGTTTTACAGCGGCTCGTGCACCGGTATGTCAGGAACAACAAAAGATGGGTCGGCGCGCATCGATAATATCCCGCCTCCCTTTGAACCAGATGCTTTAATGTCTTGGCAGCTTTACGCATGGTCTTCACCCGCTATATCCGCGCGCGCTCCATTTTTTTCTTGAGCCTTTTCAACGCGCCTATTCTCTTCAACAGTAATTTCGATCGATACCGGAACCTGTAATCAAGGATATAGAGAAGCATCCCGTACAGGCCCGGCCGGTATATGGCCACATGCCAGTGATTCCGCATGCCGTCAGCCCAGCGTTTCTTGTAATCCTCATCATGCCCGCACAGATCGATCTCTTTCAAGCCGCGCTCAAAACAATATTTCATGACGTGCGCATGAAGCATGGTCCCGGGTGAAAGCTTGCGATAGGCCTCGTCGAAATCCGCCTTGAACGCATACATCGTTTGTTTGTATTCCAGGGCGTATTCATAGGCGATCCCCGCGCCGTCCATTTTTAAAAGCCATGCGTGGAGCCATCCTTTTTCCCGGGCCGTTTCAGTCAACAATTCATAAAATCTAACCGTATCCGCATCAGCGGCAATGTCCCGTTTGCTTCGCGCCTTCCAGCTTTTGCAGGACACTTGAATAATACCGTTTAATCCTTTTTCGCTCTCTATCGACCATCTGCCCAGGCTCTTAAACCTGTTCCGGATGTTCCGGAACGATTTATGGAAATTCTGCGACCGCAAGGCAAAATAGTCTTCCCATGTGCCGCTGACGGAAACGAACGGCGACCGCAGCCCCTCTTTCACGGCAAAACGGATCTTTGCCTTCTTAAGCGCATCCTGAAGATTCCTGAATGTCAGCGAATTATCCCAGATGTTCTCCAATTCGACCATATCCCAGAGATGCGGATTCATTCGAAGATACGAGACCAAGCCGTCAACGATCTCCCTGTTACAGCCTCCGTCTATCAGATCGGCGCGGGAAGCGTTGTTATTGTAGATAAAGCTTATCTTGCGCATCGGTAAGCCGAAGATCGCGCTCTTGCACTGCATAAGGGGAGCTATCGCGCGTATCCTGCCGCTGTCGTCCCGCCCGGCAAGGACCAACAACCGTTTGCCCGCGCCGAAGGCCTCCCACCAGGCCTTTGTCCACTCAAAGCTGAAACACACATGATCATGGGACGATCTTGATAAAACCTCATCCCACTCGGCAGGGAACGCTTGCGACGCGTTAAGATCGCCGATACAGTCTATTCTCACCGCTTATGCCCTTTCGTATATCGCGCTCGGAATAGCGAACGTCCTGTTGTTCAGCAGAGCGCCGATAAATTTTGCTTTCTTCTGTTCGAGTCCGGCAAGCGAGGCTTTGATCACTTCCCTGCGCGCTTTGCCTTCGCTGACGACAAGAATGATCCCGCCGGCGGTCGACGCATACGACGCGCAATCGTTATGGTCTTTCAAATTCGCGCAATCGACCAGGACAATATCGTACTTTTTCTCCGCCTGCTCCATAAGCTTGGAAAATGGCGCGCTGTCCGCAAGCTCGAGCGATACCCGTGGCGCCTGCCCTGCAGTCAGGACAAAAAGCCCTTCCTGCACCGGGCGCACCGCATCCTGCAGGGAAACATCCGATCCAAGGACGTCAGCCAGGCCGGTCTTATTATCAAGCCGGAACAGCTTGTGGATATCAGGCGCCGATGTATTGGCATCGATGATCAGGACCTTTTTTCCCGAAGACGCCGCAAGATACCTGCCGAGATTCGACACCACGGTAGATACGCCTTCCTGGGGAAGGGCCGATGTGAACAGCAATGATCTGCGCTCGCTGCCTTTCACCGCAGTCCATATCTGCTGAGCGATGTTCTTGAATGCCTTGACATACATGCCGGTCTTGTTCAAATCCTTGAGCGCGGTCCTGTGCTTGAACGCCTGCTTTTCGAGCAGGCCGAGGGCCTGCGACACAAGCAAAGTAACAACGGCGATCAGGGATATCATGATAAACGACGCAACGATCAAGCCGCCGGGCACATGCCCGGAGATAAGCATGGCAGGATAAGCGCCGGCGCTGACGATAACAAAAACCGGGTTCGTTTGGTCCACGTTCATGAGTATGAGCGCCGCGTTGAGAGCGATGATGCCGCTCCACAACACGCCGGCGGCGTTAACCGCTTTTCTGACAAATGCCACGGAATGAACCTCTATCGAACGCACAAGCGGCACAAACCCCAGATACGGCATGGCCAAAAACGACATAAGCTCCTTCGGGGACTTAAGCGTTGAGTCGAAATAGTCAAAGGTAAAAGCAAGGACCGTGCCGAAAACAACGCTGACAAAAAAAGACAGTACCAGGATAAGCGCCCGGGACTTGCCCGTCGGTTCCGGCGGCTCCACTGCCTGCTCGATGATCTTAACGCTCGCCGGGCCGATCGCCTCGATGTTCGGCAGAGACTCGCCGGTCAATCTTTGATCCAGCTTATCGATATTGTTCTGAAGCTGCATCACGGACAGATGTTTTTCACCATACTGCTGTTTCAGCTCAGCGAGCTGCTGCTCAAGGTCGAATATACAGTATGAACGGCTGACCACATTGGCGATGCGCGCCGCGTCCGCGGCGGTGAACGCCGACACGGTGATGGAAAAAAGATCGGTGTCCCTGACCGGCTCCACCTTGATCCTTTTTTTAAGGTCCCTGACCGCCTTGCGGAACATGAACTCCTCTTTTTCCTGCGGGCCCATCTTCAATATTTTCCTCCGGGTCTTTGCATTCTTGATATCGATCACGATATCGTTCAAAGGAGCCGCATACTCTTTTTCATATCCGAGCGCAAGCTTGTCGAGCGAAAGCCGCCTGACCACGCGCTCGATCACGGGGTTGGACTTGACGATCTCGCTCTGCGTCATGGTGATCTCCGCAGGCCGGAAATCCGAAATATTCCGGTAGAACGGGGAATCGATCGTCTTGTTCGCCTGGATGAGCATTTTCACCTGAGCGGAATACGTCCTGATCTTAAGCGACAGGCCGACGGCGGCAAACAGCATGGTGACGCCGCAGGTGGCCAGGATGATGCCGCGCCGCCTGAATATGCCGCGCATATGATCCCGCGCGGTGCTTTCTCTCTCAAACGCTTCCTGTTCCATGATATCCTCCTCAATAGTATTAGAACATTCCTTCGGATATGACAACGGTATCACCCGTCTTAATGGGCACATCCGCCGCCAAGAAACCTTCCATGATATCCTTTATGTTCACCTTGATGGTCTCATACGACTTGCCGCTTTCGCTGGGCCTGAGTATTTTCACCCGGCTCGACGAACCGAATTTTGTGAACCCTCCTGCCATGGAGATCGCCTTCAGCACGGTTGTATTTGCCTCCATGGGATAAATGCCCGGCTTATTGACCTCGCCATACACGAAGAATTTCTCCTCGGATACGGCAATGGAATCGTTCGCAAGGACCTTGATATTCGCCTCCGAAGAACCCTTCAGCACTGCCTGGATGTCTATCGTGATCGTGTCATTGGGCGTTCCTTCCTTCTTCGGCCTGAGGATCCTGATACTGCTTGATGAACCCGGCTTGCTCAATCCTCCTGCCATGGAGATCGCCTTGAGGACCGTGGTATCGTCCTCGAGAGGATACACGCCTGGCCTGCCCACCTCGCCGTAAACAAAGAATTTCTCTTCGCTGACCACGATCGTGTCAAGCGTCTCCAAAAGGATATTTTCTTTTGACGAGCCATCCATGACCGCTTTGATATCCACAATAATGGTATCGGTGCCGCTTGAATCCTTTTTCGGCCGAAGGACCCTGATACTGCTCGAAGCGCCCGACCTGCTCAAACCGCCTGCCATGGAGATCGCCTTGAGGATCGTGGTGTTATCCTCAAGAGGATACACGCCCGGCTTGACCACGTCCCCGTATATCGAAAAATTGCCTTCCGAGACGATAAGCGTGTCTCCGGGCTCTATATTGACATCCGCTTTTGAGCTGCCTTGCATGACGGCTTTCATATCCACGTCGATGTGGCGGTATCCCGCCCCTTCGGCAGCACTGCGCAGTATCTTGATATTGCTCGAGGCGCTGTTCTTGCTGAAGCCCCCGGCCATGGATATGGCTTTTAGAACCGTGGTCGTATGGTCCATCGAATACGATCCGGGCCGCGCGACATCGCCGTACACAAAGAACTTCCTGCTGCGGGATTCCTTGACGAATACCGAAACGAGCGGATAGTTCATATACCCGTCTGCGAGCCGGTTCTGGATCTCGTTCTGTATCTCGCTTAACGTAAGCCCCTTTACCCGGACATTGCCCAGATATACCATTGAAATAGAACCGTCCGGGGATACATTCACCGTGATGCTCAGCTTTTCGGGCTTGAGGATATTGATGTCCAGCACGTCATCCACGCCCACGCGGTACTCGGCCGGATCAAACTGCTGGCAAACGCCCGCACGGGCGCTGATAAGGCATATCATCGCGCATGCCCAAAAGATCATCGTCTTACGTAACATACCGTCCTCCTCGTAGATATTTTAGAATTTGGCCTTCAATCCGGTCATTACCCTGTTCTTGACATATTCCTGGTCAGCATCGCCCGATATGACTTTTGAGAACACGTATGAGGCGACGATATCCATGTTCTTGTTGAGCGAATAATCGCAGGAAACCTCGCTGCCGATAAAGCGCTCATTAAATGCGGCGCTGGCATATTTTCCTTCCCCGTAGAACAGGCCGAGCGTATACCGGAACCTCGCAGAGGCCTGTTTGAACAGCTTTGCCGAAGTCTGCCAGCTGTTAAAGCAATCCTGCTCATACTGGCTTAAAGCGTATTCCTTTATATAGGATATTGCGGCTTCCGTTGCCTCATTGATCTTGTCCGCGACCGATATTGAGATAAGCGGTTTTGAATAATCTCTCCCTGCGTCGATACAATCGATGCCGGCCTGCGCCGTATATGAAAGCTGTTTGGTGATGTTATGCTTGATACCGACCGCCGTCCTGTTCCTGGAAACATCCGACCCGCGCTCGTATTCTCTTTTAGAGAACTCATCGAGCACGAACGCAGTTGCCCAGGATGTTACCGCATAATCGAAGCGCACGCCCACAGTGTTCATGAACGAATCTTCCGCTGTCCTGTTCGAGAACTGATCGGTCTGATGACCGTAGGAAACGCTTGCGCTGCACTGGCTGTTGATATCCCTGATATATTCAACGACGATATTGTTCGTATAATAGCTGTACCTGCCGAGCGTCCGTCCGAACGCCTGCTCGAAACTGACCGGTTCATACGTATGCGCGAAATTCTCGGCAAGGCTGACCCTGTCGTGCTTTGAGAGCTCGATCTCGCCGTTAAACTTGAGATTCTCGGATGTATTGTCAAATTCGCTGTTGCGGCTGAACATGACCTGCGTGATATCGGCATATAAATCCCATCTGAAATCCTTTGCGTCATAGGCAGCGGAAACTCCGGGGCTGACCTTTGTTATGAAATCGCCGAGCTCGTGGCTCGACGCATAGGTGATGTTATCATCGTATGATTCATAGACGGTGAGCCCGGGAGATATTTCGATCTCCGATACTTCAAAAGCATACGCGCCTGTATCGAACAAACAAATACAAGCCATTATGAACATTGACTTCGTAAGCACCTTTATAAAGCCCTTATTAATAAGGCACAATTTTTCTCTCCCTTGTTCTGATGATCGCTCCGTTATTATAATATTTACATTCATATGCACAATGCCCTCATAATACCTTGTCGAAATATTGCGATTTCGACCCGATATACTGCTTCACAGGCGCATATAAAGCGTCCGTAGCCAGATCTATAAGATTGTTTATCCGTTTGAGATTCTCAGGGCTGAAACGCACTGTGGATACCTCCAGCGCGCCGACATTCATGACCCCGTACACCCTGTCATCAGCCAGGATCGGCATGACCATCGAGGACTTGAGGTACGGCCGTTTCAAATACTGCGCGATCCGGTTATCCGGCCGCGATTCATCTATCAGGATCGGCGCCTTGGTTTTGATCGCAGTCCCGGCAATTCCGATGCCTGTGCGCGCACGCGCTGTCCGGACAACCTCATCAGGCAAATTCTTGGCCGCGCGTATCGAGAATTCATCGCTGTTTTTGTCCTTGAGCATGATCGAACCCATATCAGCGCCGCTTGCCTGCAGGACCACTTCGAGCAAGACATGCAGAACTGACGTAAACCTTTGCGGAACGGTATTTAAAATATCTTCGCCCATCTCCATCTTGTCATACGCCATCTTTACAATGAACTCTCCCACCTCGCGCATCAACTCGACCAGCGACTGCATGCGCTGGAACGAGATCACCCTCACATCCTTGATCGCCTCATACAACGCATCGAGATCCACATCGAGATCCTCAGCCAGCTTCTGATAATCCTGCTTTGGCTTTCTCATGACCAGTATCGCAGGCCCGAGTATGATATATGCGATCGGCTTTGTATGATCCAGCTTCAGCGGCGCTATGAAATTATGGAATCCGGGCGGGCAGATAAAGCTTAAGTTCTTATCCACGATCGCCTTGCCCCCGAGGAACGTCGGCCAACACTTCGCATACGTATCCAGGCCGTACGGAGTGCCTTTAATAATGGTATCGCAGAACGCACTGCTTGCGGTCTTGGGCACGATCAGGTTGCCGTTGACATCAACCGTGCGCACGCAAATCCGGGTCACCTGGGAGAACGCATCCTGGATCTTCTGCCAGTCAGCCAGGTTTATCAGATCGGAAAACGCGGGATCTTTCATTTTTCAGCAAGCCTTCTCTGTTTCAACAGGCCGTATTTAAGCATCTTCTTGTATAAAGTCGTGCGGTTGATGCCCAGGTTTTTTGCCGCTTCATTCCGGTTCCAATCGACCAGATCAAGGGCTTTGATGATAATATCCTTTTCCGGATCCTTAAGCGCATCCTTCAGCCGCCGCGCTTCATCAGGATCATCGCGGCCGTTGGCAATGAGCGTTTCGGGAAAATCCTCAGGCGTGATCATCGGCCCTTTGGTCAAAATGATCGCCCGCTCGATGACATTCTCAAGCTCGCGGATATTACCCGGCCAGTTGTGGTTGATGAGGATCGAAAGCGCCTTGTTGGTTATGCCGTCGATCTTCTTGCTCACGCGCTTGGCGTGCTTGACGATAAAATCGTTGACCAGAAGCGGTATATCTCCCTTGCGCTCGCGCAAAGGCGGAATGACGATCTGAATGATATTCAATCTATAATACAGGTCATTGCGGAATTTGCCCTCATCGATCAATGCCTGCAAATCCTGGTTCGTGGCTGCAATAACGCGCACATCGACCTTGACCGTGTTTGACTCTCCGACGCGCTCGAATTCGCCTTCCTGCAGGACCCTGAGCAGTTTTACCTGCAAACTCGGGGTACACGTGTCGATCTCGTCGAGGAATATCGTGCCGCCGTTTGCCAGCTCGAACCTGCCCATCTTGTCCTTGATGGCGCCGGTGAAAGCGCCTTTGACATGGCCGAACAGCTCGCTTTCAAGCAGGGTCTCGGTCAATGCCCCGCAGCTTACCTCGACAAAGGGTTTCCCGCGTTCCTGCTCGTTATACTGGTGTATCGCATGCGCGATCATATGCTTGCCTGTGCCTGATTCGCCGTTGATAAGCACGGTCGAACGGGTTGTCGCGATCGCCTCGATCAGGCCGTAGATCTTCTGCATCTTCACGTCTTTGCCCACGATATCGAGGAAATGGTCGCGCGAAACAGCGGATATCTCATCCTTAAGCTTCGCATTCTCTTCGATAAGCTGCTGCTGCTTGACCAGCCGCTGTAACACCAGGCGGATCTCATTATCGATGATCGGCTTGGTGATATAGTCGAACGCGCCTTCTTTCATCGCCTCGACCGCGTTCTCGATACTGCCATAACCCGTTATAAATATCACCGCTGTCGATGCAAAGCTTTTCTTGATCTCGCGCAAAAGCGCCAGGCCGTCCATCTCCGGCATTTTGATATCGGTAATGACGATATCGGCAATGTAATCTTTCAGCATGTTAAGCGCTTCTTTGCCGTTGGAGGCAGAGCTGACCGCATACCCCTCAAGCGTCAGAAACTCGCTTAACGACCTGCGCACCAGCGGTTCGTCGTCCACGACTAAAATATTGATCTTCGGCTCTTCGGAATATTCTGTATTATGCATATTTTATGAATTTTGCCGGTATGGTTATGGTAAAGACGCTTCCCTTCCCCGGGGCGCTGTCCACCGTGATCCGGCCGTCATAGCGGTTGATGATCTCCCGGCATATGGAAAGGCCAAGGCCCGTGCCTTTGTCCTGCGCCTTGGTCGTGTAGAACGGCTCAAATATATGTTCGATGACCGACTCATCCATGCCGATGCCGCAATCCGCGACAATAACGGTCAATTTTTCATCGCGCAAGCTTGTCTCCACCCTCAGCGTGCCGCCTTTGGGCATCGCGTCAATGGCATTCTTGAACAGATTGACGAAAATATGTGACAACCCCAGGTCCATAAGCCGTATCGCCGGCGTCGACAGCTTCCTCTCTACTGCGACAACCCCTGCCATGCGGCTTGCGAACACTGCCAGCGAATCCTCGATGACCTGATTCAGCTCGGTATAACTCTGCTTTGCCGCATTCGCATTCACCTGATGCGAGAACTGCAGCAATGATCTTGTGATATTCTCGATCCTGCTCAAACCGCGCTTGATCTCAAGCAAATACTCATGCGCCACAGAATGGCTGTCCGACTGGCCCAGGAGCATGTTCGTAAAGCGGATAATGCCGTCAAGCGGGTTATTGACCTCATGCACCACTCCTGCGGCAAGCTTGCCCACGGTCGCGTACTTCTCAAGCAAGGCCTTTTGCCTGTCGATCTCCTCTTTCTCCATGCGCAGCTTTTCCGAAAGGTCAAGATTATACGCGATGATGCAGGCATATTCAGCCAGCGTCGAGGCAAATTCAAGGTCCTTTTCCGTAAAGGGCTCATTCGTAGATTTATCAGCGATATTGATCAGGCCGATCAAGCCGTCAGGAGTGACAAGCGGCACTGATATGAAAGAATTGGTATGGTAATGGGCAAACCCGTTCTTATGGAACCTGCGGTCGGTGTTGATATCCTTGACAAGCACCGGCGTATGGCTTTCGATGACCTTGCCTGATACGCCCTCACCCATGCGGTATTTGACGCCCGACAGCGCTATTTTTTTGGAATTCTGGAACGACTCAAGCACAAGCTCCTTGTTCTGGCCGTCAAAAACGAACAACGAGCCGCACTCGGCCTTGAGGATAGACATGATCTCCAGGAGGGAATCTTTTAAGAAATTCTTGATCTGGGCCTGCGAGGGAACCTCTGAAACTTGCATGTGGAACTACTCGACTTTCTCCGTGGCGTAGAGAAGTATTACCGTTTCAACAATTCCTGAGCCGCTTTTGCATACCTGCTGTCAGGATAATCGTTCAACAGCCTCTGAAGTGTTTCCTTTGCCTTTTGCGTATCGCGAAGCTCGCGCCGGTAAATGACAGCGATATTCAGCAGAACGCCGTCCATAGGTGCGCGATCCTTGAAACTCAATATGATCGCCTCCAGCGCGGCAATAGAATTATTCCAATCCTTCAGCCCTCCGTAACATTCAGCGATCAGGGAGTATGAGCGCAAAGCAAGCGCCGAGCTCATATCCTTGTTGGCAAGGCCCTCATAATGGCTGATCGCTTCCTTATACGCCTCCTGCATCTTGACCGGCTCATGCCTGCTTGCATAATACTGCGCGATGTATTTAGGCATCTGCAAACCGCGCGGGCTTAATGGATATTTTGAAATGATCATGCGGTACTGCGCAATGGCGGCATCCGCATTATTCTGCAACTGATACGCACTGCCGGTCAAAAATATCGCCTCTGATACCACAATTGCGGATTGCGAATATTCCTTTGCGATAGACGCGAACTTCTCCCGCGCCTCATTATGCATACTCTTTGCCAGATAGATCTTGCCGACCAGGAAATGCGCCCTGACTGCAAGAGTGTTCTGAGGATATTTTGCGGCAAAATTTTCCAATAATGTTACAACGCGCTCGACCTCGTTTGAAGGCGTGGCAACAGGGTTCTTAAAGACCGCCTGCGCCTGTTTGTTGACCTTCCAGTAATCCCGCTCAATAGCATACTGGTCCTGCATGCACCCGGACAAAAACGAAACAGCCAATATGAGGCAAAACAGCGCTCTTTTCATCAGCCTTCCTTATTATTAAGGTAATACAGGGTCGCAGACATGGTAACAAACAGGTCCACGATCAGCGAACTTATGATAATGCCGCTGTACGCGATAATGAGAACGACCTCAGGGAACACATTGTCGATCAAATACGCGGTCTTATACTGCAGGATAATGACGGGTATATAAAAAAGGAATGGCAGGGTCACGATCAGTAATGTCTGCCATATATGCTTGCCAAAGAACACAAATGATTGCCATATGGCTTTGAACAGCTTCTGGTTGCCAAGCATAAGGAATGCCACAGTATATATGAAGAATGCCTGCACTATCAAAAGAATAACCACGTTGAGAACTACGGTAACAGGCCCTCGCCAGATCGCAAACCCGAACCCTAAAAGCTCCTTGTGGCCTGCAGTGAAATATTTTATAATCCCGAATGTAACCCCTTTATACGCATAATTTAATATCACTGCGGTTATCAGAACAATAAAAAATAACTGAAAGTACTTCCTCCCTGCTTCACCAATTGCCCTGATAAATGACGCTTCTTTTTTCCAGAATGCCTGCCTGATCATAACCGCCGCAGTTCCGGCAAGGAGCGATCCCAGAATGACTGTGAGAATATTGCGGAAGAATGATGACAATTCAGGTATAATAAGGAAGTTCGCAGGGTAATGCAGGAACATCTCGCCCCGAAAAGCCTTGATCGGAGGCCCTAAAACTGCCCTGAACGGCACGCGCGGAGCCAGGTAGATCAATGTAAGCACAAGCGACTCTACAGCCGCGAAGATGCCAAAAGGCAACAGCAGTTTCTTCTGGGATTTAAGTGCTTGAATTGTCTGATGATATACTGTGCGGAGTTTGGTTTTCATATGTTTATTTTTAGAAACAAACGTGTTGAAAGTATATCACCCGAAACAACATTTGTCAAGGCGAAACAGGAAGAAACTTTGGGGGGAGTATTGGTAAGAAAAAAGGGGCAAACCATTTCTGATCTGCCCCCTGGATACTGCACTTTCGAAAATGCTTAGGCTTTCCTTCTCTTAAGGCCGAGCAGTCCTAAAACACCCATGCCAAGCAACGACATTGTAGCTGGTTCTGGAACTGGAGCCGTGGTTACGGTCAAAGTAACACCGCTATTGTAGTAATGACAATCTGGATCAACACCGATAGCAAAATTTCCATCGGCAACAGAATTCTCTAACGCCTGTAATTGATTTTCATCAAAATCAATTACCAAGTTGAAATTTGTTGCCTGACCACCCATCGGATCGGTCCATGTACCTAACAATGGATTTCCTGCCCAGTCATCACCGCTTGTTAATTCGTTATCATTGAAGCGATATAACGTACTCCAATAGGTTGGATAACTATTGAAACGTACCAGTTGCCCCGATGTCTGGGGGACATCCAAGAGATGTACATAAAGCATATCTGGCTCAACTGTCCAATCCCAGATATTGCTAAATGTAAGTTGCGCACTTGTAACGTCAGCCCCTCTTAAACCAGATGCGTAGATATTCCATGAGAAATAATAAGTATGCTCCAAATCTCCCATATCTGCAGGTTTAGGAATAAAATTATAAACGGCTGCATGCGCAACACTAACTCCTGTTAATACTAAAATACACAAAGCAAGCAACACACACTTCTTTTTCATTTAGTCACCCCCTTTCCTTTGTCTATTTTTTCTAACGGGCGGAACAACACCCGATGAAAATCTATTATTTTACTTTCTTGAATCTTCTACCTAGCAAACCGATCAAACCAACGCCCAATAAAGACATCGTGGCCGGTTCTGGCACAGGCGTATTAAATCCGGCATCATGAGAAAGCGGCGCAAATGTTGGCTGTAATCTTCCCTGTCCAACCACTTTATCGCCCATGGCCTCAAAAAACACCGAGCTGTAACCGGAAATAGTCACATTAAATGAAACTATATCACCGGCCTTACCGGCTTCGGCATGCAAAGGATCAGATGCTTCATCATATACAAGATTATTGCCGGTGATCATATCCCCTATGGCGTGCCCTATATACCAGCCAGGAAATACCCCGCCATTAGGATATCCCGGATCGCCATAAGTAGGATCTCCCACATTTGCACCATTCAACAATATCGCTCCTGATTCATTTTCGGGAACAACCATATGCAACACAACATTATAGACAGGTTCAGCAGCTATGACCTGCAGAACAAAGGCATCCGCACTCGTAACCCATGTCTCCTGCGCATAGTCTGCACCCGGAATATACACTTGTAGTGCTGGGATTGCAAATGCTTGCTGGACTCCTGCGAAGCTCAAAACACCGATGATCAACAATAGAATTCTCTTCGCCACCATTTTCCTCCGTTGTTAATTTTTTCGTTTTTTCAAGCCCAGCAGTCCCAAAATCCCCATTCCCAAAAGGCTCATTGTTGCAGGTTCAGGTACTGGATTATTAACCTTCACGCTTCCCTTTATATAGTCATTCGCGCATGTTGCGCCACCATAGTACACGGTGATATTACCGTTAAAACCAGGCGTCAGTATCTTATCCAGATCAATCGATGTGCTAATTCTATAGTTCGGGTAAGTACCATCTATATCCGTCCATGTAACATTCCCTGGGCTTAGAGGCTCGTCGCCTATATATCCTGCGATCGTAACCGGCATACCTTCATGATAAATGTAATTATAGCCGGACGGCCGCTGGTTCGGCTCATAATAACGTGATGTGTACCAGCCGTTCAACACCAGGTCACTGTTCAGGCCCGTATTCACGCTATAAAGGCTTCCGATTGTCAGATTATTTATACCGCTAAATGCTACACCGTATTCATATGTACCGTTATTATCGACATCAATGCCAAGATCAGCAGAATACGTTGTCCAACCACCCACCGGATCTATCCGGGGAAAATTAGAATAAATATCGAATGCCAGCAGATTTCCGGACTGCGTAACATCCATGCCGTAGACTTCAAAAAGGTAATTACCTATTCGGTCGCCGCTGTACAGATTGCCGGTGTTGGTCGAAAACACATCATTGATCGTATAAGCTGATGCCTGATTCATGCCCAAGAACAATACACCTATTACCATCGCCGTCAGAATACCACCTAATTTGTACATTCTTTTCTCCTAATTCGCGCCTTTGCCTGTAAAGACAACGCCAAAGGTTTGTGCCATGATCCTCAGGTCGGTCGTTAAATTCCGATTATTTATATACATGAGATCGTATTGGACCTTGATCTTCACATCTTCGATAGACTCATCATATTTATGGAGAACCTGCGCCAAACCAGTAATGCCCGGTTTGACAAGAAGGCGCTTTTCATAATCTCGGATCTGTTTCTTTAATTGCAATACCATTTCCGGACGTTCCGGTCTCGGGCCCACAATACTCATATCACCGCGAAAGACATTAATAAGCTGGGGAATCTCATCTATGCGCGATTTCCTTAAAATCCTCCCCAAAGGAGTGATACGCGGATCATTCTTTTTGGCCCATACAGCGCCCGTGCCTTTTTCAGCATCCTGGCGCATAGAACGAAGTTTGTAAATCTCAAATACTTTATTATCCTGACCCAAGCGTATCTGTTTATAAATAATCGGGCCTTTGGAATCTAATTTAATGAGCATTGCCGCGAACGCAAGAATCGGTGATGTAATTGTCAGACCAAAGACTGACAAAACAATATCAATAGCGCGTTTGATCTTCTCAAAAGCCTTCTTCGCAGACTGGACCAATATCCCGGTAATCCCGCCAAGCATCAAAAGCAGAGTTGCAGGTTCAGGAGCTGACGCACTTTTACCTGTAGATTGAGTTGTAAGATTTGGCGCAATCGCTTGATACCTAACGTCACCGGTTTCGGATTGCGATGTTGAAAAGAATGGTACTGCAAAGATTACCTTATTGCGAGAAATAGGCTCAAGCACTATTCCACAAAATAGGATCAGCATAGAAATCATGAAAATCTTTAATCGGAGCTTCATATTGGCTATAAGTCTCATATTATGACCTGGGAAGACGCTCTTCGGTAAGGGAAATATATCGACGCACAGACAAATAAATGTCTATTTGTTGTTTAATTTCCTTGAAATCGCGCTTTAAATTTGAGATTAGATTCACTATTCTTTTCATGACATTACATTAGTAGCATCTTCCATGCCAACACCATAGTTTTATTGATATTTATTGTTTAGTTATAAGTTCATATGTAATAATATATTAGGTAACTAATCCACGATTATTTACAAGAGGGGGAAACGACACATTAGATTTTTTAATTTTGGTGTCTATATATATAAACAAATTTGAAAACGATTTCACGTAAAATCTAATAATATACTGTGAGATAATAAGATACAGCTATTCAGCTTAATAAACACTCATGTTTATATTAACAACACTGGAGGGGGGATACTACTGTGCGAAAAAGTCCAGCTGGAAGATGGGCAGGAGTATTGCGAATACCATAAGCACGACGATCGCGCCGATGCAAAGGATCAACACCGGCTCGATCAAAGACACGATCGTTTTGACCGTCCGGTTCACATCAGACTCAAACGTCGCCGCAATGCGAAAAAGCATTTCATTCAATTCCCCGCTCTCCTCTCCGACCGCGGCCATATTGGACAGGATCGCCGGGAATATTTTTTCAGCTTTCATGCAGCTGCTCAAGCTGTTGCCTTTTCTGATCTGTTCGCGAAACGTTCCCACGCGCTGGCGCAAATACCGGTTGTCAACGCTTAACGTCACCACGCCCAGCGCTTCCAGAATCGGGACTCCGCTTCGCAAAAGCACCGCAAGAGCATACGTGAAGCGCGATATCTCCATTTTCAGAATAATATCCCGCGCCAAGGGAATATGCAGGATAAAATCGTCAACATGGATGCGATTACGCTCTACGCGGTAATACGACCGGAACAGGGCGATAAAAACTCCAAGCAGGATCAATATCAGCCACCAGAACCGGTTCAT